>Ga0272443_10004136_pt1 | contig 16178 bp, 13 predicted proteins | sample SSMAcet12_FD_193581 | JGI IMG/M metagenome (GOLD analysis project Ga0272443, IMG submission 193581) | Marine sediment archaeal communities from Little Sippewissett salt marsh, Falmouth, MA, United States - SSM-Acet-12 | ecosystem: Environmental > Aquatic > Marine > Wetlands > Sediment ... | reverse complement strand
GCTCTACGGCGACCTCTTCTCCAAATCCAATTCCTACAAAACCCCCTGTCGCTACGGTATCACCGTCTCTTATGACACGAACCGCTTCTTCCGCAGACACAATTTTTTCCTTTTTTGGCCCTGTCGGGCGGTAGACCGGAAAACAGTGGATGTATCGTTTCAGCGCTCAATTTTTTGTCACTCATGGTACACCTCCTTTTCAACAAATCATCACTTACATTTTAGAATCCAAACAAAGAAAGACTGTAACAGGTTAGCGAATCAAAAAAATAATTATTGATCTGCCCCTTGTTATATTATTTCCAAATAGCTAAACTACGCACACAAACGGAAGACCATATGCGCACATGACATAATGCGAAACCCTGTGAGAGTTCCCATGACATCCGATAAAAACTCCCAACTTCACAATTCCCACCGCTGGTTGGTCTTTGGTTTACTCTCCTCCGTCTACTTTCTGGTTTACTTTCACCGGGTCTCCATTTCGGTGATCGCGCATGATCTCTTGACCGCTTTCAAAACCCATGCCACAGCCCTGGGATTCATGTCCTCCATGTATTTTTATCTGTACGCCCTGGAGCAGCCACTTGTGGGCTATCTGTCCGATCGTTTAGGTCCGCGACGGGTTGTGGGGGTCTGGTCTCTGGCCGCAGCCTTGGGGTGCGTCCTGTTCGGGTTAGCTCCAAGTATCGGCTGGGCCGCTGTGGGCCGCGGCCTCATTGGTCTTGGGGTAGGGGGTGTTTATGTCCCTACCATGAAGGCATTGTCTGAGTGGTTTCGAAAAAAGGAATTTGCCACAATGACCGGTCTGCTGCTGGCTTCGGGTAACCTTGGGGCAATCATGGCGACCACACCGCTCGCGTGGATGGCCAATACATGGGGATGGAGATCAAGCTTCTTGATCATCGGCGGCGTGACATCTGGGCTTGCCGTTGCCACCTTACTGCTTATCCGGGATCATGCAGAGACGGTTGAACTAAAGCCCAGTGACCCGATCCCGGTGGATGAACACACCGGAACGTCTAACCAATCCGCCCGCCAGGTTCTGACCTCCATTCGATTCTGGATCCTAGCGGCAATTTTCTTTGGATCCTTCGGGTCTTATTTTACTTTCCAGGGTCTATGGGCCACACCATTCCTTATGGCGACTCTCCATTTAGATCGTCTATACGCGGCCGGGCTCACCATGCTTATTCCCATTGGGTTTATCGTTGGCGCCCCTTTGACGGGATGGCTTTCAGACAAAGTTTTTCACAACAAGACCCATATCCTTATTTGCATTTTGGCCCTGATGTCGGGCATATGGATAGGGCTAACGTTTGGGGCGCATGCATTGGGAAGGGGAGGGATAATCCCCTTGCTGCTTTTTATGGGAGGGGCCACCGGCGGTTTGGGCACCACCCTGTGGGCCTTAGTTCGGGAGACCACCCCCGACCCCGTGCTGGGTCTTGCCACAGGCCTTCTCAACCCATCGCCCCTGCTCGGCGCGGCCACCCTGCAAATGTGGACTGGGGCTATTCTGGACCATGTCGACCGTGTGGATGGCGTTTATCCCCCTGCGGCCTACAGGAACGCATTCATGGTATGCCTTGTGATTATTGTCTGTTGCCTCGCCCTTTGCAAAACCCTCGGGCGATATCTGACCCCAAATAATTGAGAGGACAAAACACGTCACCGGCCTCGCTCTGCGCCCTTGAGACACAAAGTAAATGGGCTAAACTTTACGATAGGCCCTTCATTTCAAACAGAAATCAAGTCGGACTTTTCTATGGCAGCAGCTATGAAACCGCTCAGGCTATTGAGCAGCAAAAGGTCTTCCTTGCGGGAGCTGTCATAAGGCCCCTGGCGTGAGTCAACATAGATGGCGCCCCTGGTTTTTTCGCGAATTCTCATGGGGACACACAAGACCGACCTGATCTGCAAGGTATCCATACGCTGGAGGGATTCAGCTTGAGCTTCATAGGTTGTATTGGATACCTTGATTGCCTTGCCGTTCTTTGCAACCCGATCAAGCAACGTGTGGCTGTATTGAATGGCACGCTTTGCTTCATCTTGTCTTGAATGGGTGACGACCTCCTTTAGTTTATCTTTTTGGCTTTCAAAAAGAATGATGCTTGCCCTTTCAATTCTCGGCAGGGTTTCAAACATGGCGTCCAACATCATACCAAGCGTCTGATTAATTTCTAAGGGCTGCTCCAGAAGCTTAGAGGCCTTGTATATCAATTGCAAATTCTTGGGCGATCGAGACCGTCTTTCCCGGGCTGAATCTTTAAGTCCATCTAAGTCGGCGTCTGGGGACGGGTGCCCCAAATCCTTCAGGCCCAACGCCCTGTTTGGCGGAATGCCACCCAATTGGATGACGGTATTCCCAAGAACAATTGTGTCTCGTTCTGTCACCGCATAGCTTTTCCCTGGTCGGATCATCTCGCCATTGAGAAACGTCCCATTCGTGCTGCCTAAATCCTTAATAGAGAAGGTCTCCCCGATCTTGAATATCTTAAGATGCTTTCTGGATATCTTTATGTCATTGATTTGGATATCGTTGGGCGAAGATCTTCCGATAAAGACGGCCTTCTGATTAAAATCATAGGTCCGATCCTTCATGGGACCTTCTGAAATATAAAGCTTAGGCATACCTTTCTTTACTTCCAAAATGTTGAGATTAGGCCTTCCCGATACATATCCCATAATTTAAACGGATACGCAAGAAAGGAATCGGCTAATTTGGGCCTCACTTCTTCATGCCACTGGGTTTACCGTTGCCGGGTTCAGCTGATTTTTTGTTATCCTGATGTGTCCGTTCCATATTTTGTGTCAGGATCTTGAAATAGGTTCGGATGCGTTCCACATACCGCACCGGTTCGGTACCCCGAGCATAACCGTACTGTAGGGTTCTGTAATATTTCTTTTGACGGAGCAGCGGCAATGTAGAGCGAACATCGTGCCAGGAATTCGGGTCTTTTCCCAGACGCAAGGCAAGCGTTCTCGCATCCCCCAAATGCCCCCATCCGACATTATATGCGGCCAGGGCCATATAGGTTCTGTCCGGTTCAGTCACTTCATCTCCAATTCTGCGATGTAGCCTGGCAAAATAACGGGTTCCGGCATCGATGGATTCTTTTGGGTCTAGACGGCTTTTGACCTTAAACCGTCTTGCGGTTTCCAGGGTCAACATCATCATTCCCCTCACCCCAGTGAAGCTTTTTGCCCTGGGGTTCCAATGGGATTCCTGATAGGCCTGGGCTGCAACCAGTTTCCAGTCTGCCCCGTATTTTTTTGCAGCTTCCTCAAAATATTTCTGATATCGGGGCAAACGATGCCTAAGACGTTTCCGGAATCGCATAAGGTCCACATAGTCAAAGACCTCAAGGTGTTTATAGTAATGCTCGGTAAGCCGTTTTAACTTTGCCTGGGTTGATTTTTGGTCAAACCAATTGTAGGCAGCCATTTGAAGGTGCCGATTTTGTGGATGCATTGCCCAGGCCAGTTTTTGCCCCTTTGTGAGATTCAACCAAACCCTTAATTCCGGATAATATCGAAGATTTATGTCGATAATATCGGAGTAAGCAATGGTAAGCGGGATCTCACCCTCCCAGGTCAATTCCAGGAGTTGTTCGGTTTCATATCCAGGAATCGCCTTCCACGAGAGTTTCGGATACTGCTGCTTCAGCTTCAACAGGAATTGCTCATGGGACGTGCCTGCGCTCACACAAAGCAGTTGACCGGTCAGATCTTCGATTTTTTTTAGCTCGGTTCCATCACGCCGACCAACCACCTGACGGTATACTTCCAGATATCCGGGTCCAAAAGCCAGGTGTTGTTCGTGGTGGTCAGACGCGGTGAGGCCTGCAGCAATAAGGTCAGCATCCCCCCTTAGCAATGTGGAAACCATCTCCTGGTGGGTATCAAGGATCACGAGCCTCAGTTTCACACCCAAATGCGCTGCGAAGGCCCTGGCCAGATCGTACTCAAATCCCATGGGCCCATGGGGGCCCTCATAATAGCAGGTGGCGTTGTTACGGGTGATCACTTTTAGCTCCCCTCTGGCCTTGATGGCCTCAAGATCATTCTTGAATAGAGGTTGATCACAGCTGAGCACCCCACAGGACGCCACCCCCAATAGGATCAGACCGATCAGATTTTTGATATTCTTTTTCATATTTTTCTGTCCACGGATGAACTTCCGGCATCCCGAATTTACCCCCTTAGCCCGAAGTCATAACGTCTTGCCGTATTACATGGAAAGGCAGCGTGGCCTTAATATTCGATACGTGCCAGCCCTGAAAGCACGCCGCGTTTCAACTGACGCCCTCTCTGCCTGCATCTTGACCCCTATTTCGGATTTGCAGGTGTTCCCCGGGGGTGAAAGATTTGTATCCCGCCTCTGAAAAAAACGCCAATGGTCCCCTGTTCAGAAAACGGGGTTTTCAAAAAACTGTGTCCTTAAATGATATCAGAAACACTATCTTGGGTCGAGGCAGAATAGATTAAAGGGATTCGTGTGTCAATTGACCCGTCAGTCTTTGGTTTTTTTCTTGACATTTATGATTTAATGCGAAGATTAAGATGTTATAATAAAAAAATCTATGACAGTTTAGCGTTCTGAAAGAACCATTAGCAAATTTCAGGGATGGGGGGTCACTTTTCAAAAGGCGAATCGCAACTTCTGCTGAGACAGTTGAACGCCCTCATACCTCAAAACAAGGACCATTGGTTGGGCCCCCTTTTTTGAGGATCATATCATATGAAACGTCATTCAAAAATAGACCGAAAGACAAATGAAACGGAGATCCATATCAAGCTTAATCTTGATGGCACCGGTCTTTACAGCGTGGATACCGGGATTCCCTTTATGGATCATATGCTTAACCTATTTACGGCTCACAGCTTTGTGGATATGGAGCTAAGCGCCCGAGGCGACACAGAGATAGATGATCACCATACTGTTGAGGACCTGGGCCTATGCCTGGGATCAGCCCTGAACGAAGCCCTGGGTGACAAAAGAGGGATTAAACGTTACGGGGTGGCGACCATTCCTATGGACGAAACACTGATCAGGACCGTTATCGATATTTCTAATCGCCCCATCTTGTCTTACCGGGTTCCCCTAAAAAAACGAACAACCGGTGCATTTGACGTCAGCCTGATACAGGAATTTTTTCGTGCTCTGGTTATAAATGCGGGTTTCACAATGCATATTGACCTCCTTTCGGGTGAGGAACCCCACCACATTTCAGAGGCAATTTTCAAGGCCTTTGGCAGGGCGCTCGACCAGGCCAGCAGCCCCGAGAGTCGGTTAGACGGGAGTGTCCCCTCTACAAAAGGTCTCTTATAAAAAATAACCATCCACCGGTCGTAGCGGATCAGGTATTTGAAAATAATGGGACAAGGGTCACGGGGATTTCTTTTCTAAAGTCGCATAAAAAATTCTGATGAGCGTGCCGAGCGCCCCCAGACCCGCAGATAGGGGACGACCGGTCAGCGTTACCCGTCAAAAGGACTTTTGGACCTTATTTATTAAACCATCAGTGTGAAAATTATCATCGTATACAGGATGAATTATGACAGGCATAGTCAATAAGGTTTTCAAAAAAGGCGAGCTCATTTTGTGTCCACTGATTTTGACAGGGCTCCTGATATATGGAGGCTGTCATTTTCAAAAGACTCCCGCTCATTATAAGACACATATTGCAACACCGGTCAACAAGGTGGTCGTTGATGGGTTCCATACGGCCCTGTCCCAAGGGAACCACCCTGACATCATTCGAGATCCTTTGTCCGGGACCGCCTTTATGGCGGAACCCGTGCCCCAGAATATTGCGAATCGGATGACTGATATCCTTTACAACAGGGTGGCCACCGAAAGACGGTATGCGCTAATATCACCCGATCAGGCCAAAGGGGTGTTTTCAACCCTTATTAATTCTGGCAAAAATGGGGCCACGAACCCCATTGAAATCCTTCAAGAAATAGGCCGGACCTTTGAAGCCGATGCTGTATTGACGGGCTACATTTTTCGGTGGCGGGAGCGAAAAGGGACTGACTATGGCGTCAATCGCCCCGCCTCTGTGGCCTTTAATCTTCATCTCATAAGTTCTGCCGAGGGGATTGTGCTATGGACGGCCAAATTTGATAAGACCCAGCAATCACTTTCCGAAAATATTTTCGATCTGTCGATGTTTGTGAAAAGCAAAGGTCGATGGATGACTGCCGAAAATTTGGCCATGCTTGGGCTCCAGGATATGTTGACAAAAATGCCAGCAGGGGAAGATTCAAGCATTCGGAGAGAACAGAACGAGATGGAGGGCCCTTAATTTGATAATCATCCCCGCTATTGACATCAAAGACGGCCGCTGTGTGAGACTCAAGCAGGGCCGGATGTCCGATGAAACCATATTTTCAAATACCCCTGAAGACATGGCCGTGAGATGGGTTGAGCAGGGCGCCAAAAGACTTCACCTTGTTGATCTGAATGGTGCATCCCAGGGAAAACCGGTCAATAAAAGGACCATAGAAAAAATTATTCGTGCTGTACCTGTCCCCATACAGCTTGGGGGCGGAATAAGGGATATGGATACCATCAAGTCCTATTTCGACCTTGGGCTGCATTATCTGATTTTGGGAACGGCAGCCCATAAAGACCCGGGACTGGTCGAAGAGGCTTGCGATAAATTCCCGGGACAGATCGTGCTGGGAATAGACGCGAAAGAAAACCGTGTGGCTTTAGAGGGCTGGAGAGAAGAAATAGTCCTCACCCCGGCTGAATTGGCAAGACGGTTTGAAGACGTCTCCTTAGCAGCGGTCATTTATACCGATATTCACAGGGACGGAATGAAAACAGGACCAAATGTAGATGCCACCAGGGCCTTGGCAGCTGACATCCAGACACCTGTCATTGCGTCAGGGGGCATTTCATCGTTATCTGATGTCTTTGAGCTGTCGACCCTTTCAGAGATTGGTGTTATCGGAATGATAACCGGAAGGGCCCTGTACGATGGGAGTCTTGATCTCGTTGAGGCGATAAGGGTCACGGCTGGGAAAAATTAATGACTATTTTAGGGTTGACATTTGATATTATCATTTTATAATAGAATGTTACAAATATTTTCGTGTATCATCACCTGAAAGGCATCGAACTACTTAAATTCCTACAACTTATTGATAATAATAGATTTATAGTCGCCCCCCGCCGGGGCAAAGAATCTATGTCTTGAAAGGATGGGGAAAGGACGATGTTCAATCCTTTCATTGAATGAGAAAATTGATGAAAACATGATGACTGCGAATCAGGCAAAGGATGGGATTGGGTATTCCTGAATCCCAATGCTGCGTGTCGCAGGAATAAATTCATGTAAAAGAGTCTTTTTATACCGGCATCCGGTTTAATAATTGAGCCTGCATGAAAAAGCATACATATCAGGTTCTCGAATACAATCGCCTGTTGGATATCTTATCGTGTTACGCCATGTGTCCAATGGGGAAATCAAATTGCCTTTCCCTCGAACCGTCTAATGACTTAGGCTTTGTTGATAACGAATTAAGGCTGGTTTCAGAAATGAAGCTCCTTCTGAAGGTTAGGGGGTTCGTGTCTTTGTCAGATCTCACCGATGTATATCCTTTTTTGAGAAAAGCCAGGAGTGATGGATCATGCCTGGAACCAAAAGAACTTTTATGTATTCTCAGCCTTGCCCAGACATCCCAGCAGTCAAAAAAATTTCTTGAATCCCATCGATCTCTGTGCCCGAGGATGTGTGACATTGTAAGAGATATACCCAACTGTGAGAACCTGGTAACTACATTAACCGATGCGATTTCCGAGACCGGTGGACTAAAGGATTCGGCAAGCCCAGCCCTAAAAAAGATCAGACGAAAAAAGACCCGGCTACGGTTGGATCTCCAGAAAAAATTGCAGACAATTCAAAAATTGTCGGGGCACTTTGACGATCGTCAAGATCATTTAGTAACGGTCCGTGAAGGACGATACGTGATGGCATTGCAAACCGATCAAAAATCACGGTTTGAGGGGATCGTTCATGACTATTCTCGAACACGGGCCACCTGCTTCCTTGAGCCGGCTGAAGTAATTGCAGACAATAACCGAATGGCCGAGCTAAGGCATGAAGAAAAGACCGAGGAGCATCGCATATTAATCGATTTAACCGGTTTAGTCAGAGATTGGGCCTCTGATCTCGCGTTTTTTCAGTCCCTGATCGGCAGGCTTGATGGATTTTATGCCAGAGCCAGATTCAGCGAAAGACAATCGTGTGTGATGCCGGAAATCAGCGAAGAGAACCGCATTGAACTGAAAAAGGCCAGAAACCCGATTCTTCAGGCTATGGCCTTAAATCGCAAAAACAAGGGTGAAAAGGCGGAGGGACCTGTCTCCGTGGATATCCTTCTGGATGATCAGCACAATGTATTGATCATTTCAGGGCCTAACAGGGGGGGGAAGACCGTAACCCTAAAGACGCTTGGACTAATGAGTCTCATGACTCAAGCCGGTATCCACATCCCGGCAGAGGAAGGGAGCCATATGCCTGTTTTCGATGAAATCATGGCAGATATCGGGGATGATCAGGACATCCAGACCGGTCGAAGCACCTTTTCAGCTCATGCGGCCCATTTGAGTTACATTGTCGAACATGCAGATCAAAAAAGCCTTATTATTATTGACGAACCTGGGATGGGAACAGATCCGGATGAGGGTGTCGCCCTTGCCATGTCAGTCCTGGACTTTCTTTCCGGGCAGGGGACCCTTGCCGCTGTTTCTACTCATTTAAATCGATTGAAATCCTACGGATTGCTGAATAAGCGGGTCGCTAACGCCCGTGTTGAATTTGATACAGAAAAAAACCGTCCCACATTCAGGTTAAGGTATGGCGCTCCCGGGATTAGCCATGGACTCAGAGTTGCCGAAAAAATGGGGATGCCTCTCAATATCCTTAATCGGGCAAAAACATATCTTGATCAGGACGAAGTCCGGTTGAATCGGCTCATTGACAAGTTAAATACGCTAATAACTGACACAGCCCGTGAAAAGGCAGCGCTTGAGGATGTCAAGAGACAGTATGATGCAAAGACAAGAGAAATAAGAGAACGGCTCATGACGCTCGAGGCCGAAAAAAGGACCCTATTGGAAGCAAAGCAAAGGGAGGCGCAAGACGTTATTAAAGAGGCAAAGGCGGAGCTGAAAAAGGCCATTAATTTGTTAAAAATGAAAAAGGAATCAGCCCAGGCCGATGTGACCGAGGCGGTTGCCAGGATCAGTCATGAATTAATCGACCATCTTGAACAGGAACCTGATGATGGGGGACACGCTGAGCCCGATGAAATAAAAAAGGGCCAGTGGGTCTTTCACAAGGAACTGAAGAAGAAAGGGATCATTCAGTCTGTAGATCTTACGGGCGGGCGAGCCCTGGTTATGCTTGGAAAAGTAAAGGTATCAGCAGATATTCATGATCTGGAAATGGCTAAAGAGGATAGGAATTCCTTTTTGAACAGAGACCGGCAATCTGCATCCTGGGACATAAAGGATTCACCCATAGGGGAATTAAACCTGATCGGATACAGGGTGGATGATGCCATCCCTCTGATTGACAAAACAATTGATCGGGCCTTGGTGTGTGGCCAAATGTCTTTTAGGATCATACACGGATTCGGGACCGGAACGTTGCGAGCGGCAATCCGATCCCATTTGAAAGACATCCCCTTTGTCAAGAGATTCTCCAGCGCTGAGTCGAAAGTTGGAGGCAGTGCAATAACGGTCGTTGAGTTGGCTTAAAAATTATGGTTTTCCATCAATCTACAAAGGAAGAAATAAGACGAGTTGCGGATATTGTGGAGCTGGTGGGTCAATTTGTGCAACTCAAAAAGGCGGGGCGAAATTTTGTCGGTCTTTGTCCGTTCCATGCTGAAAAAGACCCTTCCTTCACAGTGAATGCTGAACGCCAAACATTTCATTGTTTCGGATGTAAAAAAGGAGGAGATATTTTTGCCTTTTGGATGGAATACCACAATGCCACCTTTCCGGAGGCACTGCGAGATCTGGCTGAAAGATATAATGTGACGATCTCGGATACGTTCGATCCATCTGCAGGAAAAGAAAAGGCGGCTCAAAGAAAGGCCCTATTGCATATCAATGAAAAAGCCGCAGCCTATTTTGAAACGACCCTAAGACACGTATCTAAGGGTAAATCAGGCAGGGATTATCTAAATGACAGATCCATTTCCAAGAAGACGATCATCGAATTCCGTCTCGGCTATGCGCCGGATGAGTGGGGGGGGCTTGTTGGGATTTTAAGGGATCATAAATTGGATCTTGATATGGCCGTTCAGGCAGGCGTCATTATCCCCAAGAAAAACGGAGGATATTACGATCGATTTAGGGGCCGCATCATTTTTCCGATCTTTGATCTGCGGCGGCAGGTCGTTGGCTTTGGTGGTAGGGTGCTGGACAATTCACTGCCAAAATATGTGAATTCGCCTGAAACCCCTGTTTTTCATAAAGGGGACGTTCTCTATGGGTTGCATGCTTCCTATAAGGCGATTCGGGACAAGGGCAGGGCAGTGATCGTGGAGGGCTATATGGATTGGCTGGCGCTTAAAAACCGGGGTCTGGATGAAGTCGTAGCCACCCTTGGGACAGCCCTGACCGCCAGACATGTGCGAAAACTTAAAGGATATGCCAAAGAGGCGGTAATCGTATTTGACTCGGATGAAGCTGGAAAAGCGGCTGTGTTAAAAAGCTTGCCCATTTTTTCGAACGAAGGTCTTCCCGCAAGGGCCGCTGTTTTACCTGACGGCCACGACCCTGACAGTTTCACTAATGCGAATGGGCTGGAAAGCCTTCTAGCGCTTTTGGATAAGGCCACTCCTATCTTAGATTTCTACCTGGAACAGAAGTTGACACAAACGGGGTTAGATATGGAAGGGAAGGTCCGGGTTTTGGAAGAGATTTTTCCGGCACTGTCAGAACTCCGTACAGGCACCCAACGATCATTATATGTACGGCGCCTTTCAGAACGGGTCGGGGTCAAGGAAGAAGTGGTCTGGTCTGAACTGTCAGTTTTTATGAAACGTCCTTCAGAAAACAGGCTCAAAAGTAGTATGAGGAATCGTCTGATCGATCAAAAAGCAAAAAAGACAACCGTGAGTGATCTTCAGTTGCTCAATTTACTGATCCATTATCCCCAGACCATCCCAAGGCTAATGGAAAAGGAGTGTAGCATACTTCTTTCCGACCCCATTGTCCTGAAAATTGTTGATATCATTTTTAATGAGTATCGTCAGAACGGGGTTTTTTCACATGAGCGGTTAATGGAAAGTCTTCATGACGAAGACGCCTGCGAGCGGCTCAGAGAAATCCTGCATCGCCCTTTTGTTTATTCGGATCAGGATGTTGAACAGGCTGTAGCCGAATTTGAGGAACGGGTATATCAGGCAAAACTATCAGCGTCTTTTCAAAGGGCCAGGGACCACGGAGACATGGAACGCCTGGTTCAGCTCACAAAACTAAAGAGTCAAGGCCCGGCAGGGCTATAGAATAAGAGGGTTAAGGAGTAGTCATCCATATTCACAGAGGACACATCTGAAAGCTGATGGTTTATCATGAGAGGCTTTCAGGAAGGAATGTTTCAATGACCAAAAGCACCGACATGGTCAACCTTGAACGGTTGATCAATACTGGAAAAGATAAGGGCTATATTACCTATGAAGAGCTGAATGACGATTTGTCCGACGATATCGTCTCCTCTGAAGAGCATATCGATGACCTGATGATGATGTTTGAAGAACTGGACATTATGGTTATTGATGAGGCCTCAAAGGGTGAGATAGAAAAGGCCAAGCGGGCAAAGAAAAAGAAGGCTGAAGCCCAAGAGAAGGAAAATCAACGATTAGATATTCCAGATACATCAACCCGGGTATCCGATCCCGTGAAGATGTACCTGAGGGAGATGGGATGCATTTCACTGCTCACCAGGGAGGGTGAAGTGGCGATAGCCAAGAGAATTGAGGCTGGCGAGAAAAAGGCGTTAAATGCACTTTTGGATTGCTGCGTGGGCATTGAGCACATCATTGAGCTCGGGGAAGAGCTCAAGGAGGATAGAATCAAGTTAAAAGATGTGATTAATGATCTGGAAGATGAAGAAAGTAACTACATGCAGCAGGGGCAGAAAAAACAATCTCTCCTAAATTTTATTGAAAAGATCAAGGAATTGTATGAACACATCCGTAGCATAAGACGAGAGATCGCAAAAGGACAATGTTCCGATAAAAAGAAAAAAAGTCTTAAAGCCGAGATAAAAAAGGACCACGCCAAAATAATGGAGCTGGTAAGTGCCTTCAGCCTCGAAAAGGAACAACTGGAATTAACTTTCAAAAGACTCAAGGCTCTGGTGCAAGAGGTTGAAAACTCAGAAAGAACTATCGCCGAATGCATGTTGCAGGCGGGTGGAAAGCCGATTTCCTATATCAACAAGTGTGTTGCCAAGGCCTCTCAGTCTGTTCAGGATGACGACATCATCTCCCCCATCGGTTTGCCTAAAGGGAAGGTATTGGAGCTAAAATCCAAGGCGGATAATGCCCAAAAATTAATCAAGCTGGTCAAAGAAAGAACAAATATGACGCCCCGCCAGTTAAAGGGGCGACTCATTAAGGTACAGACAAGCTTAGACAAGGCGGAGAGGGCTAAATCCGACCTCATAGAGGCAAACCTCCGATTGGTCGTCAGTATAGCCAAAAAATATACGAATCGAGGGCTCCAGTTTCTTGATCTTATCCAGGAAGGCAATATCGGACTCATGAAGGCCGTGGACAAATTTGAATATCAGCGGGGGTACAAATTTAGCACCTATGCAACCTGGTGGATTAGACAGGCGATCACCAGGGCCATTGCAGATCAGGCAAGAACCATCCGTATCCCTGTGCATATGATCGAAACGATTAATAAGCTCATACGGACTTCCAGGTACCTTGTGCAGGAGCATGGCCGGGAGCCGACACCTGAAGAAATCGCAGAAAAAATGGAGTTTCCACTGGAAAAGGTCAGAAAAGTTCTAAAAATTGCCAAGGAGCCTATTTCCCTTGAAACGCCGATCGGAGAAGAGGAGGATAGCCATCTTGGAGATTTTATAGAGGACAAGAAAGTCCTTTCTCCGGGTGATGCGGTTGTTAACTATGGCCTGGCGGAACAGACGAGAAGAGTCTTAAGAACATTAACGCCAAGGGAAGAGAAGGTCCTCAGAATGCGATTTGGTATCGGTGAAAAGGCGGACCATACCCTGGAAGAGGTGGGTCGTGATTTTAGTGTCACCAGAGAACGGATCAGACAAATAGAGGCCAAGGCCCTTAGAAAATTAAGACATCCCAGCAGAAGCAGAAAGTTGAAGAGCTTTGTTGAGAGTAAAGAAGCCTAAGGGCCCGCGCAACGTGCCAAAAGATAATTTTACTTGACAAATGTTGACTGAGTACGCAATCTATAACAAATTATCTGTGTCGGGCCTATAGCTCAGCTGGAAGAGCCACCGGCTCATAACCGGTAGGTCCCTGGTTCGAATCCAGGTGGGCCCACCAAAGGATAAGCCTTCAAGGTGTTCTCAATAATTTTATCACTGGCATTTTTCCAATCAGGGCTGTAAAACTCCTTACAAGGGCGCACTTTTTGACAGTGCGCCCTTTTGATTCTATCATTGAGAAACAGGCCATTTTGACTGGATGCTTTATCACTGGGTTTATTCACAGACACAACGGCTCGGATAATCCATGATTCCTAAATTAAAAGATTTTCTTGACCTTTTAGAGCAGATCGCGCCTGCGCGGCTTGCTGAACAATGGGATAATCCGGGTCTTCAGGTTGGCTCTTATGATCAGGAGATTAGAAAAATTTTTCTGGCCCTTGACCCCACGTCTGAGGCCTTGGGGTCTGCTTCGAAGACTGGGGCTCAAGTTCTGCTAACCCATCACCCCCTGATTTTCAAACCCATTTCAAGGTTGGAAATTCATAGTTATCCTCAGAGTGTGATTTTTCAAGCGACGAAAAATCGAATTTCTGTGGTTGCTGCCCATACCAACCTGGATGTGGCAAAGGGCGGTATGAACGATATTCTTGCAAATACCCTGGGTCTTCAACAGATAGAAGTGCTCAGCAACACGGACGAGGACAAAGACGTCGGTCTAGGAAGAATTGGGGATTTGCCCGAACCCACTGAGTTTTCATGTGTGGTAGATCATATCAAGAAAGTTCTAAGGATAGAAAAACTAAGGGTAGCGGGTCAGAGAGACCGCCCGGTTCGCAGGCTGGCTGTAGTGGCGGGATCTGGTGGCGGGTTTGTTCCTCTTGCATGCGAGAAAGGAGCGGATCTTCTCTTGACCGGCGATGTCAGTCATCATCATGCATTGGAGGCCAGAGCATTGGGAATCACCTTGATCGACGGTGGACATTTTCATACTGAAAAAGCCGCTTTTAGGACTTTCGCTGAGCGTCTTGGAGATGTGATAACAGGCAAGGGCTGGGATGTTACGGTGGAAGTTTATGCGGACGAGACCAGTCCGATACATGACAGTTAAGGTATTGACGATTTTAGAGGAAACAATTGGAAAAAAAAGTGAAGCTTTTAATTGGGCTCCAGGATTGTGACAATAGGATCAGGGATGCCCAAACCCAAAAAAAGGAAAAACCCATTCAGATCGAAGGCCTTCAGAGAGAACTCGAGACAAGTGAAGCCCAATTGAAGGCATCGCTCGATGAGCTTGAATTGAATAAACGCGCAAGACGAGAATCCGAACGGGGGATTGAGGAATTAGAGGACCGGATTAAAAAAAGTAACATTAAGCTAAATAACATAAAATCCAATAAAGAATATGCAGCCGTACTTAAAGAGCTTGATGATTTAGAAAAGGAAAAAACACGAACAGAGGATAACCTCATTGAAATAATGGAGCAAATTGAGACACTTGAAGAAAAATGCGCTTCCAACAAGACAAAAGGAGAAAACCTCAAAAAAAATTTCGAAACAGAGCGTGACGAAATTTTGAAAGAACTAAAAGCCCTTGATGCGGTCCTGGAGAGCCTTGAAAATGAAAGAGCTGAATTTTGCAAGGCCATTGACGAAGGCCTATTAAAGAAGTACGATATCCTTAGGCGGAATAAAGAGGGACTTTCCATTAGCCCGGTTGTCAAAGGGATCTGCCAGGCGTGTCATATGGGTATTCCACCGCAAAAATTTAATGAATTGATTCGGGGCGATACCCTAATGCGTTGCCCCTATTGTAGTCGTATTATTTATTGGGGTGAAGACGAGCGCTTTAAGCGTACTCTTGAAAAAGACTGAATCCTAATTTTACCCCTTCACCGAATGGACGGTGTGATCTGAAAATGGGTATGTTAGAGTAGGACAAATGACCGCTGCCCTGCCTTTTTGCAGGGGGGAGGAAAGTCCGGGCTCCATAGGACGGGGTGCTGGGTAACGCCCAGTCCTGTTGACAGGAAGGAAAGTGCCACAGAAAAAAAACCGCCCCACCCATATGCTGCATATGAGTCGGGGTAAGGGTGAAACGGTGAGGTAAGAGCTCACCAGTCCCGCCGGTGACGGCGGGAGCTTGGTAAACCCCACCCGGAGCAAGACCAAATAGGGGAACACTTGAGGGTGGTCCGCCCGAGTTCCCGGGTAGGTCGCTTGATCTCGATGGTAACATCGAGGCTAGAGGAATGGTCATTGTCCCAGAAGCGGGTGACTGCTCTGGGAAACAGAACCCGGCTTACGGCCTGCTCTGACATACCCTACATTTTGATTTACTTTAAACGGTCATAAGAGGCATTTAGGAGAACATGTTTGTATTCGGAAATCTTCTGGCTGCCGTAGCCAAAATTCTTGATATTGCATTGACGCTCTATATGTGGATTGTTATCGGTCGGGCTGTTATCTCCTGGGTCAATCCGGATCCCTACAATCCGATCGTCCGCTTCTTGAATTCTGTTACAGAACCTGTGATGTATCCCATCAGACGCAGGTTACCCATCAGCCTGGGGGGTCTGGATCTTTCGCCGATCCTTGTCATTTTAGCCATTATTTTCATCCAGTCTTTCCTCGTACAGAGTCTGATGCAGTTGGCAGCGCGTCTCGGATAATGAAAAGGATTGACGCCTTGGGGAAGGAAGATCATTGCAAGACGGTTATCCA
>Ga0272443_10004135_pt1 | contig 16180 bp, 10 predicted proteins | sample SSMAcet12_FD_193581 | JGI IMG/M metagenome (GOLD analysis project Ga0272443, IMG submission 193581) | Marine sediment archaeal communities from Little Sippewissett salt marsh, Falmouth, MA, United States - SSM-Acet-12 | ecosystem: Environmental > Aquatic > Marine > Wetlands > Sediment ... | reverse complement strand
CGGATCAGCTCCAGGGCACGCTGGTAGATCGCCTCCAACCGCCCCCCGGACATGTCCAGCCCGGGTGGGGACAGCAGGGCTTCTGCCAGCGGAGCCAGTTTTTCGGCGCGCTGGTATTCCCGGCTGGCGGGAAAGCCCTGAAGAATGGCCAGGGCTTCCAGGGGGTTCCCCTGCCAGAGCAGGCTTTTCGACAGAAGCAGTTTGGCAGCCGGGTTCCCAGGATCCTCCTCTAGGATCTCCAGGCAGGTGTCCTCGGCGGACTGGTACTGTTCTCCTTCCAGATGGGCCGCTGCTTTTTCAAGCAGGAGCATTTCCGGGCCGGGGACAACTTTTTTGATATATTCCTCGATCTGGGTTTTCCCCCGGGCTCCTTCTATCTGGCTGACCACAGACCGGTTCTCGAAGGTCTTGATGGTGGGCACAGTGTGGACCTGGTAGCCCTTGGTCAGGCGGGGGTTCCTGTCCACATCCACTCTGGCCAGCCTGAACCGGCCGGGATGCTGACTGGCCAGATCTTCCAGCGTATCGCTGACAGCCTGGCATTCCAGGCACCACTTGGCCCAGAAATCCACCACAACTGGCAGGATCTCAGAATATTCCAGCACCTGGAGATCAAAATTCGCGTCGTCTGCGGTGATGATATCTGGTCCGTCCACGCTAGCCTTTACTCATCGTCTGCGATCACGGAGGGCTGCTCAAGGTCCACGACCTCACCGTGGTGGTTGATAATGATCTTGAATCCGGTCATGCCCATATAAGCCCGGGCTTCTTCCGGAAATCCTTCCTGGATGAGTTGATCGAACTGGCGGTCGATATTTTTAAATTGCTCCAAAAAGATCGCCCGGGAGAAGATATCATCCTGACCGGTCATCTTGGCTGCTTGTTCGCTGAGGGTCTCCTCGTGCCCTTCGATCCCCTCCGCCAGCATTCCCAAAACCTGCCTGTCTACCTCTTCCGACGCGATATGCCTGCGGAAGCCGTCATCATCCACTACATAACAGGGTTCATCACCGATATAGGTTGTTTCCACCAGCTGATCCTCTTCATCAAAGACCAGGCCGGCGAATAAAGGCCTGCCGCTCATAAAACACCACTTCCCTCCCTACCGATAACTGGATCATGTTGGTTCTATTGTATATCATCGAAAGCCCAAGAGGATAAGATTCATATAAAAAAAGGGAGGGTTTGGCAGCTTCAGTAAACGTCCACGTGGGTGCCGGATACGTTGTAAATGGACTGCTCCTGGTAGGGAACGTGGGGCAGGGTCCAGCGGTACAGCCATTTGGAGGCCTTGGAGGGCAGGTTGATGCAGCCGTGGCTCCTGGGGATGCCGAAATCGTTGTGCCAGTAGGTGCCGTGGAAGGCGATCCCGCTCTCCGTCAGGTAGATGATCCAGGGCACACCCGGCAGGTCGTAGCCGTTAAAAGCCAGGTTGCCAGCTGCCATGTGGCGGGAAGGGCGTTTGTAGTTGGTGATGTGGTGGCCGGTCGGGGTGGTGAATTTGCCGGTGCTGAAATCGCCGCCGGTGGCTGCCCTTGTCCTGTAGACCGGCTGGTTGTATTCGAAGGCGGTCACGGTCTGCGTGCTGGTATCCACCTCGATCCGTTTGAAAATACTGGGAACATCCGGCGAGATCATGCTTAGCTCGCTTTCAGGGATCACCCGCAGGTGAGCGGCAGGCACATAATATGCCAGGTCCCATTTGTCTTCCAGGATGTGGTAGTACGGGATCCCATCCGGTCCGTTGACCACCTCTTTGATCCAGTGAGTGGTCTCGTAGTAGAAGCGGTAAGCGACATGATAACGCTCACCGGGTGTCCAGAGGGCGTCTGTGTAGGGGACGGTGACCTCCGCCAGGACGCCGCCCTGGGGGATCTCGGTGATGACAGGATTGGGTTCGGTCCTGACAGGCTGGATCCCGCCAGAATGGGCGTAGCCTTCTGTCCCGACCCTGTACCAGATGCGGTTGTGGCTTGGCTCTCCGCTGCCGAGGGTCACGCCGCTGATCGGGAAAACCGCGTCTTTCCAGTGAATGCGGACTTTGTCTGACTCGTAAGTCGGCTCCTGATAGGTGGAAATGGTCTCGTAGATCACCCGCCCCTGCTGACCGGCGTAGATGTCGAAGACAGGCTTAAGTTCCCGGCCCATCAGGCTGACCAGCCCCAGGCCGCTTAAGTTCAAGAAATCTCTCCGGCTAAAGTTTTGTTTCATATCAGTAATGGATGTTCACCAGGGTGCCAACACTGGCAAAATAATAAGCCCATTCAGCATCCTCATTGCGCATGTTGATACAGCCGTGGCTCATCGGGTAGCCAAAGTTATTATGCCAGTAGGTGCCGTGAATGCCATAGCCGTTGTAGAAATACATTGTCCAGGGGACATTCGGGAGATAATAGCCTGGCCCAGCCATCAGGGTCGCGGTGTATTTGACGTAGACCCTGAAGCGTCCGGTCACTGTGGGCGTACCCGGCAGTCCGGTGGAAACCACAAAGGTCTTGAGCAATTTATCCCCATCATAAGCGTACATGCGCTGGGTGGAAAGGTTTATATCGAACCAGCGTTCATCTGGATAGACCCCGTTCGGCAGGATGGATTTGATATAGGAGGGGTAGGTATTGGGCACCTTGGTGGGTTTCGGTGTGGGTGTGACCGTAGGTGTGGGTGTGTTGGTCGGTGTGGGGGTCGGCGTAGGCGTGCTGGTTGGAGTGGGGGTGTAGGTGACCTTGCGGACACTCTGAGCCGCTGCCGGGCTTGTTTGCGGGGTGGTTTGGGCGCTGGGCAGGGCGAAGGAAAATTCAGGGGTCCACAGCCAGGCTGCGATCACGGCAACCAGGATCAGGACCGCGGTGGACCAGGAGGCCAGGGAAGGGCTGTGGGTGGTGAGCGCTTTGTCAGCGATGAAGATGGGCAGCTGGACCTTCTTCTGTGTTTCCAGCGGCTCCTGCGGTTTGCTTGATTTCCTGAACCTTTGAATGGCCCAGTGCATGCCTTTCTTGGCCTGGATGCTGGCCGGATTGATCTCCAGCGCTTTTTTTAGGTATGAGATGCTGGCTTCGGGGGAAGAGACAGAAGCCATGTACAGCCAGGGTTCCTCGCGGTCCGGCGCCATTTTGACTGCTTTGAATACCAGCTGCCTGGCGCGCTGAAGATCGCCCTCTTTCAGGGCAGCCTTGGCTCTGTTCAGCAGTTCAAATGCGTCTTCCGGCAGCGTTTCCTTCATAGCTATTCCGGTGATATTTCCTCGCGGTTGAGGTAGCACATGATCCCGGCAGTGATGCCCTTGGCGACCAGGGAGGGGTTTTGGGTCAGAAGTTCCCGATCCTGGTTCATATACCCGGTTTCTATGATCACTGCCGGTGTGTTGGTATCGACCTCTCCAAAAGCGTGATAGCTGGTCATGTCCTCGGTGATCCTGTGATCATATCGCAGTCCGGTGGCTTCCCCATACCGGTTTTTCAGGCAGGCCATCAACCTGGCTGCCTGTTCAGGGCGTTTGTTATCCTCTGCCTCGGCAATCTTATAGCCAGTGCCCAACTCAGGTATGTATTCACAGGTATCGGCGTGGATGGAGATCAAGGCATTGCTCTGGTACCCATCCAGGTGGTCATCGAATTCCTTCAACAGGTCCACTTTCACACCTTCCGCCTGCAAGTACTGGCGGGTAAGATCCGCGACGGTGTAGTTGATATCCACTTCCAGGTAGCCTCCCAGGCTGTCCGGGCAGATGGCGCCCGTGTCATGTCCCCAGTGACCCACAACCAGGCCGACATGCAGGTCGATTTCCTGGGTCGCTGCAGTATTCTCTCCATCTCCGGTTCCTGGTTGAAAGAGGGAAGAGCTGAAGCCCATACCCGTTGCGGGCAGGGCTGTAAATAAGGTAGCGGCGAGGGTGGCAGCCATCAGGACGTTGAATACAGCTTTAACGGTCTTGTTGAGCTGGCCTTTGACGGGTTGCCCACCCTGAGGTTCGTTTTGTATTGTCATTCCGTTATAATACGAATAAAGGTAGCCCGGAAGCTGGTTTAATTTTACCGTATTTTTCGTATAGAAAAAGGCAACCTTTCCTGGGTGCGGATTTGGGCCTTTCCCGGCTTAAATTGGGCAATTTCGATCATCCCTCCTGGTGATGAGGTCGAGAAACACCCGTTAAGTATGGTAAGAACGCTTTGGATGCAATAATTAAAGGTGCAAGTTTATGACCACAAAAATCACGCCAGCCGAGGGCAAACTCCTCCTGAAAACAGCCCGCCAGGCTATTGAAAGAGCCCTCCAGGGAGAAATGACTCCCGAGATCAATCTGGAAAAGGTGTCACCGACCCTGCGTGAGCCTGGGGCTTGTTTTGTCACCCTGACCCACGCCGGTCAGCTGAGGGGGTGTGTGGGGTCCATTGAAGCTGCCCGCCCTCTGATCATGGATGTGCAGGACCGGGCCCTGGGAGCGGCATTTTCCGATCCCCGCTTTCCGCCGCTGACCCTGCAGGAGCTCGATGATTTGCTCATCGAGGTCTCTGCGCTGACCCAGCCGGAACCTCTGCACTATGACACGCCGGAAGATCTCGTGAACAAACTGCGGGTAGGTGTTGATGGGGTGATCCTGAAAGGGACATTCCGGCGGGCAACCTTCCTTCCCCAGGTTTGGGAAAAATTGCCCGCCCCGGAACTCTTCCTGTCCCGTCTTTGCCAGAAAATGGGACTGGCGCCTGATGCCTGGCGCTCTACCAAACTGGATGTGGATATTTACCAGGTAGAGAAGTTCATTGAAGGGGATGCTTAGAGGCGGAGAATTGTTTTATCACCGCGGGGAATGATCCTGGTTTCTCCGCTTGCCGCGCGCATAATTGTTTCCGCTTCCTCGATCCGGATGACCGCGCCCCGGTAAGCCAATTCTACCGGAAAGAAAGGGGGACTTACGCCATCGATGACAAGTTCGGATGGTTTTCCGATCCTCACACCTGCTGCTTCTAATAACAGCCTGGCAGGCAGCAAACCTTCCAGCTGGTTCCCCTTTCCCGATCCGATCCCTGTATTTGCGTCCCAGGCTGAGAACAGGCAGCCGATCCTGGAAATATTGATTTCAGCGGCCTTCATCCAGTGTGTGAAGAGTTTCCCTGCCAGCGCCTGCCTGCCGTTTCTTAACAACCCCTGAGCGCTAAGCGAATTAAGGGGAAGCTGAACCGGCTGGCGGCCAGGCAGGGGAGTGGTTTTCAATCCGAAATTAGACCAGAAAGGGGTGACCTCAGCCAGCCACGCGTCGATCAATTCGCTTCCTTGATGGGGATCGGGACCATCCAGCCAGAGAGGAAGGGTGATACGGAGATCTTTCCGATCGGAAGGGGGAGCGGAGATAACGATCTCCAGATCCTCAGCTGGGCTTTGGAGGGAGCAAGTATCCAGGCGCGCGAATGTGCAGCTTGTGATTCCCCACCCGCCCTTCAAGCTCCATTGGATATCGCGGGTAGTTAACTCTTCGATCCGGTACCGCCCCCGCCAATCATATCCCTGGAGGGTGACCCGCAGATCAATGGATGGGCGGCCTGAACGCCTTCCAAATATTCTCAGGATCAATCGGGAGGGGTAGGGGAGATCGATCTTGAGCATGTTCCAGCCGGCGCTGATCCTCTCCTGCAGCCTGTACCCCTCTTCGCTTAAGTGGCTGATCGCATCCCGGCTTTGATAGCGGGAGAGACTTTCCTGCCAGGATCCGGCCAGGTAGGCCCGCAGTTTCCCCATTTTCGCTGATAGAATTTCCGATGGAGTTTCCCCGGAGAGCTGCTCCTGAAGGTCCTTCAAGCGGTTAATGGCATTATCAAGCAGCGCTGCCAGCCCTGGTGTTTCCAGGAATCCATCGCTGTGGGTCCAGCTATCTCCTCCAGGCGGGAAGAGGGAGAATTGGGTTGAAAACCAGCCGGGCTCTTCCGGCACCCCGTCTCCATCGATATCATAAGCCTTTGAGAACCAGCGTTGGAGGTTTCTCTCAACTACGGGGATGGCAGAAGTGATCAGGTCGCGGCTTGCCCCTGACCTAAAAGCCTGCCAGAGCAGTTCTGCCTGGAGGGGAAAGGGTGGATCTCCCCCGTTCTCGTCTCCGCATGCGGCCTGGACGATCCTTTCCATCTCTTCAGGGTCCAGAACGGGGAGTGCTTGATAAAGGGTCCAGGCCTGGAAAGGGTTCAAGGGTGGAACGGATAGGCCTCCCCCCACACGCGGAGGAAGCAGTTGGTTCAGGATCAGACGGGCTGTTCGCTGCGAGAATGCCAGCGAAAAATCCCATTCAGGGATACCCGTACGGATCTGCAGTCCGCCGGCCTGGTAGATCAATCTGCGGGAGATCTCACCCTCCCAATCCAGGGCGATAATCTCTTCCAGGAAGTTGATGCTCTCTGCCCAGGAATCACCAATGGCCAGTATCCAGCGGATATCCAGACATCCGCCCGGACTCAATCCTACCCGGGACCGCAGCCTGTTCGATGGTCCTCTGGGGTCGTGCTCCCCTTCTGTCATGAATACTGCCAGGTGCTGGTTGGGGGAACTTCCGGAGAGGATTAACCGTCCTTGATGGGTCTGGCTGGAAAACCGGAAGCCGCTTCTCCCCGTTTCACCCTGGAAGATCAGATTCAAGCTGATATCCCGATGCTGGGAGGACCTGTTCCTGATCCTCTGCCGGCTGCAGAAGACCCGGGGATCCGGGACCCAGTGGACCCCCTCCACATCCACGTCCAGAAATGGGGAGCAGTGGAACTCGATCCAATCCCAGTCCATCTGAACCAGAACAGGCGGCTGTGGGAATTCATTCGGAGGGAGGCATTGGGAGGAGCCATCGCAGTAGATGGTCTGCAGGTCGATCCCCTCCTGGTCAGCTTCCCTGGGACCAATAATACCCAGGCTGGGATCTTTTTGCCCGCCGCCAGTGATCACCCAGGGATAAGAAAGGGTTGGGGCTGCCTGAGGGAACCTCTTTTTTCCGCTGAGGCTGAAATCAGGTGGGAGCGGTACGTTCCAGGGGGATTGATTCATGCCATAATTGTAAGGTCAGGCTGAAAAGGGGTCAAACGCGTGTTTTGGCTGCCAGGTTGATGGTCCTATGTCGGAACTGAAGAAAAGGAAAGAAATCTGGAATTATGCTAGAATACCTCAAGATCATCAGATAATCACCTGCTGATCTGACTGGAAAACTATGAATAAAATGGACAACGAACCCCAATCCCCCCGGCGTCCTGGGAGAGGAGAGGATGGATCTGAAAGCGGCCGAAACAGGGAACAAAAAAGGTATCCCCATCAGGATCCATTCGATCTAACTGGCAGTGACCAGGAACAAAAAGCCATCCACGGATCCAAATCTGACCAGCAAAGGCAACCCCCCCGGCGGAAACCTCTGCCGAACCAGGGCGCTCCTCCGGACTTCCTGAAAGACCTGGGATCAGACCTGGAACCCACAGAAGCCCTGGGGGAAGAGAAAACCAGGCAGGTGAAATCCCCACTGGATGAAACACCGCCGCCTTCCCTGGGCACCACACCTCATACACCTCCTCCAGCGCTGGACGAAAGAGGGATGCCTCTCCCGCGGAGATTGGATAGAACACATCCAAGAGGCAGCACGCTGCCGCCTGCGGCCTACGGAACCCGCCCCGGCACCAAGAAGGTCAGCCAGCGCGCAAAACCTCGCTCAAAGTTTTCTGCCTGGTGGATGGAGAAGGGCCCTGGGGGCTGGGGGAAAGGACAAAGCTGGGGCTGTCTGATAAGGATGCTCGTGATCGCTGCTTTCATTGGCGTTGTGCTGGCGATCATTGGGGGATCCATCGCGGTTTTCTACTATAACCGGATCGCAGCCACTCTGCCTGAAGTGCAGGATCTTCGCGCGCAAGCAGCTCAGTTTGAGACCACCCGCATCCTGGACCGGAACGGCAATGTATTGTATGAACTGCTGGACCCCAACGCTGGCCGGCGGACCTATGTGCCGTTGGATGAGATCTCACCCTACCTGGTAGCGGCCACGATCGCTACGGAGGATGCCAATTTTTACAGCCATCCAGGATATGATGTGCTGGCGATCGCCCGTTCGTTCTATTACAACCTGATCAGTGACGAGATCGTTTCTGGCGCCTCGACTATCACCCAGCAGCTGACAAAAATGCTTTTGCTTTCCCCGGAAGAACAGGTCAGCCGGACATATACAAGAAAGATCCGGGAGGCAATTCTAGCGGCAGAGATCACTCGCCAATACAGTAAAGATGAGATCCTGGAACTGTACCTGAATGAGATCAATTTCGGCAATCTGGCCTATGGTGTGGAAGCTGCTTCCCAGACTTATTTCAACACGTCCGCAAAGAACCTGACCCTCGGACAGGCATCGTTCCTGGCCGGACTGCCTCAGCTGCCGGCGGTATATGATATTTATACCAACAGGGAAACAACCCTCAGTCGGCATGAGAACGTGCTTGTTTTGATGTATCAAACCAGTCAGGAACAGGGCTGCATCCAGGTAAGCAATAACCAGCAGCCAATATGCGTCGGTCCGGGGGAAGCGCTGGCGGCAGCGGACGAGATCAAATTGTATGAGTTCCAGGAACCCATCAGCGAATTCGAATACCCCCATTGGGTCTTTTATATCCGGTCGATCCTTGAGAATACCTACGATGCTCAGACGATATATCGATCCGGGTTTACGGTATACACCACCCTGGATCCGGGTCTGCAGGATCAGGCCCAGCAGATTGTCCGTGAACAGGTTGGTAATTTGCAGGCCAAGCATGTCACCAATGGCGCCCTGATTGCCATTCAGCCCAGCACAGGTGAGATATTGGCCATGGTGGGATCCGCTGATTTTGATAATAAGGATATCCAGGGCGAGATCAATATGTCTGTTGTCCCCCGGCAGCCCGGCTCATCCATCAAGCCCCTGACCTATCTGGCGGCATTTGAGAAGGGATGGACCCCGGCCACCTTGATCTGGGATGTTCCCTCAGAATTTCCTCCCTCCGGCGATCCGAATGACCCTCGCGATCCTTATGAGCCGGTCAATTATGACGAGAAATTCCACGGTCCGGTCACCGTCCGATCCGCGCTGGCGAACTCGTATAATGTGCCCGCGGTTAAGGCGCTGGATTTTGTGGGTATCTATGATGATCCTGCAACCGAAGTTGAAGAGGGATTGATCGCTTTCGCGCGGAGGATGGGGGTTTCAACCCTGACAAGGAACGATTACGGCCTGTCGCTGACCCTGGGAGGAGGGGAGGTCACCCTGATGGACCTCACCGGGGCATACGCGACCATGGCCAACGGCGGCCGCCAGGTTCCGCCGGTTGCGATCACCCGCATTGAGGATTACCTTGGAAACCTGGTCTACGAATACCAACAGCCACTCGGCGAACAGGTCATCAGGCCGGAACATGCCTTTTTGATCTCTTCGATACTCTCCGATACATATGCCCGCATCCCCGGGTTTGGCAACAACCCGGTGATCAACCTGCCATTTAAGGCAGCCGCGAAGACCGGGACCACCAATGATTTCCGGGATAACTGGACCCTTGGCTACACGCCGGACCTTGCGGTTGGGGTCTGGGTAGGCAACGCGGATTACACTCCCATGCAGGATACCAGCGGATTGACAGGCGCGGCGCCGATCTGGGCGCAGTTCATGCAGGCCGGGATAGCGGATCTCACCGGGGGGAATCCCAGCGGTTTCAGCCGGCCAGCGGGCGTGATCGAAAAGGTGATCTGCTCGGTTTCCGGGACGGAACCTTCCAAATACTGCCCCAGTCAGCGCAGCGAATATTTTGCGGCGGACCAGCCTCCCTTACCCGCGGACCAGGATCTTTGGGAGGAAGTTGTCGTCGATACATGGACCAACAAGCTCTTCAGCTCTGAATGCGCGGGTTATTCGACCGAAAAACTGGGTATTCACGTTGATGATACCTGGGCCAGGAAATGGTTGAATAATGATAGTGAAGGAAAGCAGTGGGCCAAAGATATGGGGCTGACAAAAAAGCCTTATATCATCAAGGAGGACAGGATCTGTCAAATGACCGATTCCCGCCCTCTTCTGGAATTTGGCTCACCGAGGGATGAGGAAGTGCTGACGACCAGTCCGCTGGATATTTATGCCCGGGTAGACGCGACAAGCGGTTTTGAATCCGCAAGATTGGAATACGGTCCGGGGAAGGACCCTGTTCAATGGGAAATCCTGGAGAATATCCCGGAAAAATTTGATTCCATGTCCGAGATCACCACCTGGGACCTGAGCGAGATTTCTACCGGATGGATCACGCTGCGCCTGTATATGACGTCAACCAGCGGCGGCTATGCCGAAAAACGGATCCAGGTGAACGTCCAGGTGCCGACACCCACACCCACACCCACGCCTACATCCACTCCGACATCAACTCCTACGGCTACACCGACCCTGGCTGTCAGCAGCACACCCACGGCGACCGAAACGCCGACCGCAACGCTTGTGCCCACGGCTACCAATCCGCCGCCTTAAGCTTCACCGAGGTTAGATCAGGGGCAGCTGAGGAGAGTCAGATGTAAAGGGGTCCAGGCAAAGTCTTTCCTGGTAGTTCTCTTTTGTTATTCCCCCTTCCTCGCGCAGCCGGCGAAGAAGGCGGTACTTGATCAGCTTCCATTTTTTCTGGATGATATCCCCCAGGATCGGGTTGTACCGCATCTTGTAATGGATCAGCTCCGCACGGCTCCCCGGCAGGATGATCCAACCGTTCCCGTTATCCTTTCCTGAATTGTTGATGACCTTGCTCAGCAATCCCGAGGCGGATATGAAGAACCGCTCTGCGGCTTTTCCGTTCTCATCCCAGGTGACCAGGGTCAGGTTCCCTCCCATATTCTGGGTGGCGGTTTGATAACCCAGCCCTGTGCCAATCGCGCTGATGATCCCTTCCATCTCCTGAAGGTCCTGGATCCGGCTCGCAGGCTGGTCATTGGGTTTCAGGCTCCATGCGGTAAGCTGCGCGGTCTCCCGCTTGCCATATGACACCAGGCAGGCTTCGATCAGTCCTGCCCGGGGGGTCTCCAATCCGGGAAACGCGTCGTAGATCATCTGGTACAGCTGTTTCTCTTCAACGGCTCCACCTCCCTCCACGAGGGATTGCACTAATTTCATCTCGACCTGATCTGATCGGGGAGTGGGATCAAGAGCCATTTCCTGGTGCCACCAGCTTTCAATATTTGAATAATGCAAAAAACCCTGCCGATAGGCGATGTTCTCTTCGAAATCGATCACCAATCTAGGGAAGTAGTCCCCGGCCTCTGCCATCCGGCTGTCCGCGGGTGGATAACCAGCCCCGGCCAAACCAGCCATTCCCGCGCTGTAAAGAGAAAGAGTGTGAGCCGGCTCGCCGGCGCTTTGCAGGGCTGCCATTCCGGCTCCCCGGATCACAGCGCGGTGATCGATTTCCTGGGATGATACTGGTTTGGAGAGGGGGTTGATGGTCCAGCGGCTTTGCCCTTGATGATGATCGGGATCGACCGCCAGATTCTCAAGGGTCAGCCCGGCGCTCAGGGATCCGCTGGTCCACGAGAGCAGGGAAGAGGTTTCGATGCCGGGCATAAGCCCCAGTGCGGGGGTCTGGTCGGGCAGGGCGTCACTCAGTTCACGCAGTGTAACCAGCGCGGCCTGGGTCATCCAGGGCCAATCCATATCCCGGCTGGTGAGTATTCCCCTCAGTGGTGCTGCCGCCTCCTGACCCCAGAGCCAGCCGGTCCACAGGGCAGAAAGGCTCCAGAAATCTGGCGCGGGACGGGGGTATACCATCACCACAGCCCGGATCGGGAAGCCGATCAGCTGGGGGATCAGGTCTTTCACCCGGCCTGGATAGATCGCGATCCCCCCTCCTTCAGGGGGCGATTCCGGCCAGGAGGTCACCTGGATGGATTGGGCACCATCTGGCCAGTTCTCCAGGGCATCCTCCATGGCAAACCAGACGTTTTCCTCCCGGTAGGTATCCTCTTCAAGGCTGTCGGCATCCTCATCCTGAAGAGTGCTTACCAATGGTTGGCTGCAGCGGGAAAAAGCGTGGAGCAGGAGGACCTCCAGGTTGGAGAGTTCCTCATCAGGAAGGTTGAACCCGGCAACCTTGTTCAGGGCGGTAAACAGGGCATAAACCGAGCGGGGCGGGTAGCTTGCCAGGGCCTTTTCCACCTGGACGCGAATCGGATCTGATGGAGATGTGACCCTGGTGAGCGCCCGGGCGTAAGTTGGACTGCGGCTGCTGAACTCCCGGGCTTTCTCCTTGTCTGCGGGGGCGGCTTCTCCGGCGGTTTTCTCGCCGCAGTGACCGCAGCGGCAGATCTTGCTGACCAGTTCCTGGCTGGAACGATTCCAGATAAAAGAAGCCCCGGATGTCTTCCGACCGCATTGAGGGCAATCGGTTTCGTATAGCGATAAAAGGTGTGGTTTCAGCCGATCTGTTCCCTTGTAGCTTGAAGCCAGTGTGACCAGGGCGCTGTTGAGAGCCTCCCTGGAGGGAGGGGCTGCCTGCTTTTTGATCAGAAAACGAAGAATTGGATTGTGGACGGGTATGAGCACCCGGAATCCTGCCCGGGCCATTTCCAACGCGGGCAGCGGAGAGCTCCCGAACGGGCACAGCACCCAATCCGGCGGGGAAAGGTTCCCGGAAAGCCAGCTTGTGACCACTCCTTTTTGCACCTGTGGCAAATAGGACCCCAGGGGAGGGATCTTGGTGAGGGTTTCACCATGCAGGTAGGGCAGATCATTCATCGAATGCTCCCGCGTGGTTTCGGGCTGCTGGAGAGAAGCGTATCCCCTGGCGGCCGCCGGCTGCAGGGGACCCCCTAAATTGAGCGGACAGTATGGAGCAGGGCCAGATTTGGGGGGACCATTTCCTTGATCGGGAACCCGGCGATCAGGACGATTTCCTGGCCGGCCTTGACCCGTGTACCTTCGATCACGGCGGTGTCAACATGGTAGATCATTTCTTCGATCGAATCCGCGTGTGGGATCAGGTAGGGGGTTGTTCCCCACAGCATGGCAAGGTACCGGTAGGTTTCTTCATCTGGTGTGAATGCCAGAATGGGCACCGTAGGTCGGGCTTTGGACATCAGCCTGGCGGTGCGGCCGCTCTGGGTGAACACAGCGACAGCTTCCACATCTCGATCCTGGGCTAGCTCCCTGGCTGCGCGGGTGATCGAAACCGCGTCATCGTGGCTGGAATCATCCGTGATGTCCATATCCAGCCTGCCCCATTCAGCGCTGTGTTCTTCACTCTGGCAGATGATAGAAGCCATCATCTGGACGGTCTTCACCGGGAAGTTTCCAACCGCCGTCTCCCCGGAGAGCATGACAGCATCCGCTCCATCCAGGATGGCATTGGCGACATCAGAGGCTTCCGCCCGTGTCGGGCGGGGGCTGCTGACCATTGAGTCCAGCATCTGGGTAGCGATGATCACATAGCTGAGGTGCTTATTTGCGGAGGATATGATCTTCTTCTGGGCGATGGGAACCGATTCCGGGGGCATCTCGATTCCCAGATCGCCCCTGGCGACCATCACGCCGTCCGCAGCGTGGATGATCTCATGCAGGTTCTCGATCGCGTCAGGGTGTTCCAGCTTGGCAATGATTGGAATCCTGTGATATTTTGGATCGTGTTTGTCCACCTCGCCGCGCAGGGCCTGGATATCTGCCGCTGAGCGAACGAAGGAGAGCGCTAAAACGTCCACACCATGGTCCAGGCCGAATGCCAGATCTTGAAGGTCCTTTTCTGTCAGGGAGGAGATCTTCAGCTTGGCGCCAGGCAGGTTGACCCCTTTGTGGGCTTTAAGGATCCCTCCCTGGACCACTTCCGTGATCACCTCTGTTCCCTCCACGCTCTTTACAAGCAGTTCCAGGCGGCCGTCGTCCAGCAGGATCCTGCCTCCAGGAGCTGTGCTCTGCGGCAGCGCGAGGAAGTTCACCTGGACACGTTCAGCGGTGCCCCCGATTTCCTTTGTGGTCAGGGTCAGTGGGTCTCCCTGACGGATCTCGACCGGCCCATTTGGCATCTCACCTGTGCGGATCTTGGGTCCGGACAGATCCTGAAGGATGGTCACAGGGCGGTTGATCTCCCGGGATGCTTCCCGCAGATCCCTGATCACCCGGGCGTGTTCCTCGTGAGTGCCGTGGGAGAAGTTGATCCTGGCTACATCCATACCGCTCTGGAGCAGTTTTTGGATGGTTTTCCGGTCCTGACTGGCTGGACCCAGGGTAGCAATGATCTTTGCCCGGCGTTTCATAGGATCTGTTAGCCTTCCAATTCCCCGAAGTTGGTTAGATATAATTGAGTTCTTTCGCTTGTTTGGTCAGGTCTTCCCTGAAGTCCGGATGAGAGATATTGATCAGCGCTTGAGCCCGCTCCCGGATGGTCTTTCCATAGAGAGGGGCGACACCATACTCCGTCACAACATACCGGATGTGATTGCGGGTTGTGACCACGCCAGCCCCAGGCTTCAATGTTGGTACGATCCTGCTGAAGTCCTTTGCCTTGCTGGGCAGGGCGATGATGGGAACGCCGCCGTTTGACCGGGAGGAACCATAAATGAAGTCCAGCTGGCCGCCGACACCGCTGTACAGCCGGGTGCCAATGCTGTCCGCGCAGATCTGGCCGGTCAGGTCGACCTCGATCGCGGAGTTGATCGCGACCATGCGGTGATTCTGGGAGATCACAAATGGATCATTGACATATTCGGTCCGCAGGAACTCAATCAGGGGATTGTTGTGAACCCACTCATAGAGTCGTTTTGTTCCCAGGATGAAACCGGCTATGATCTTACCGGGGTGGATCGTCTTCTTAGAGTTGGTGATCACACCGGCTTCCACCAGGTCGATCACCCCATCTGAGAACAGCTCGGTATGGATGCCGAGGTTCTTTTTATCGTAGAGATGCTTCAGGACCGCATCCGGCACCGCGCCGATGCCCATCTGCATGGTAGCCTCATCCGGGATCAGATCTGCGATATACCCGGCTATCTTTTCCACTGTTTCAGATGGTTTTCCTTCCCCCATGGGCAGTTCTGGCAGCGGATAGTCAACAGGGACGATGTAATCGATATCGCTGACATGGATGAATGAGTCCCCCAGGACGCGGGGCATCTGGTCATTCACCTCGGCGATGATGATCTCCGCTGATTCTGCCGGGCTCTTGCTTAAACCCACTTCCACACCAAAACTGCAGTAGCCATGTTCATCAGGCGGCGAGAGATGGACAAATGCCACATTCACCGGAAGGTGTTTGTCTTTGAAGAGCAGGGGAAACTCGGACAGCAGAACAGGGGTGAAGTCCGCCCGTCCGGCATGGACCGCGTCGCGGGTGTTGTGGCTGATGAACATGGTGTTGACCCGCAAGTGGCCTTCCATCTCCGGGCTGACATAATCGGCCGATCCGATGGTTAGCGCCTGGTTGATCTCCACATTCTCGAGTTCCTGGGCTCGGTCCACCAGGGCGGCCAGAACGGTTTTTGGCACCGAGCAGTTTCCTGTCAAGAAGATCCGGTCCCCGGATTTTACAGCCTTGACAGCCTCGGCAGGTGTGACAACTTTACTTTGATACGCTTCTGTCCAACTCATAGCTATTTCCTGCCCTCCAGAGCGTGTTTGTAAACCTGGTTGATAATTTTACCCTTGGTGGTATAGACTCCGCTGTGCAGGGCTTGATTCGTTTTCAAAGCTTTTTCTACGCCCAGTTCTGCTACCTGGGAGACATAAGGCCAGATAGCATTGCTGAGCACGTGGGTCGCGGTTCTGCCCAGCACACCGGTCATATTGGGTACGCAGTAGTGGATGACCCCCTCTTCCTCGAAGGTTGGATTGCTGTGTGTGGTGGGTCGGCTGGTTTCTATGCAGCCGCCCTGGTCTATGGAGCAGTCGATGATGATGGCGTGGTTGTGGAGGAGCTTGACCATATCCTTGGATACCACAATTGGGGAAGGTGCGCCCGGGACAAGGATCGCGCCAACAAATACATCCGCAAATGAACAAACCTTTTCCAGGTTGAAGGGGTAGGAAACCAGGGTGTTCACCCGTCCGGAAAATTCCTCGTCGATCCCCTGAAGCGCCTTGAGGGAGATATCCAGCATGTGGACGTTCGCGCCCAATCCCAGGAATGCCCTGGCCGCGCTGCGCCCGACCGTGCCCGCGCCCAGGATGACCACATCGGCTGGCGGGATACCAGGTACG
>Ga0272443_10004134_pt1 | contig 16181 bp, 13 predicted proteins | sample SSMAcet12_FD_193581 | JGI IMG/M metagenome (GOLD analysis project Ga0272443, IMG submission 193581) | Marine sediment archaeal communities from Little Sippewissett salt marsh, Falmouth, MA, United States - SSM-Acet-12 | ecosystem: Environmental > Aquatic > Marine > Wetlands > Sediment ... | reverse complement strand
ATTCTCGTAAGGAGAATGACCATCGGCGTCTTCCCTGTCCCGCCGACGGTGATATTACCCACACTGACGGCAGGGCGGGGCAGTTTCTTCTGTGTAATGACACCGCTGTCGTAGAAACGGTTCCTGAGAGATACGACCCCGCCGTACAATCGGGCCGTACCGGCAAGAAGCGACGGCAGGAACCCTCCTTTATTCCGTTCCAGCATGTCCCGGACATTTGGGTGACGTAGCGCCATTATCCACCGAAAGATGTGTGATTGCCCGCCGTTTCAGCGCCATGATTGTTTTTGAACTGCATCGTGTAGAGTTTGTGATACTCGCCGCGACGCGCCAGCAGCGATTCGTGTGTCCCCTCTTCCACGATGCGCCCCCTTGCAAGGACAACAATCTTGTCGGCATTGATGATGGTTGACAGACGGTGTGCTATCACAAAGGTCGTCCGTCCCTTCATCAGATTTTCCAGAGCGCCTTGCACTTCCATCTCCGATTCCGTATCGAGGGAGGATGTGGCTTCATCGAGAATGAGAATCGGGGCATCTTTCAAAAGGGCTCGTGCGATGGAGACCCGCTGTCGCTCGCCCCCGGAGAGACGCAGACCCTGGTCGCCGATAACTGTCTCGTACCCGTGAGGCATCCGTGAAATGAATCCGTTGGCATTCGCCGATTTGGCCGCCCTGATGATTTCGTCATCGCTCTTGGTAATGTCACCGTAGGCGATGTTGTTCCGCACCGAATCGTTGAAAAGGACCGTATGCTGTGACACGAGGGCAATCTGCTGCCGTAGTGATTCGAGTGTCACGTCCCGCACATCGACGCCGTCTATGCGGACCGATCCGGAATCCACATCGTAGAAACGAGGAATCAGGTTCACCAGCGTCGTCTTCCCGCTTCCGCTCATGCCCACAAAGGCGACCACTTCGCCCGCCGTGATGGAGAGATTGATATCCTTCAGGACCGACTCGTCATCGTAGCTGAAGGTAACATCACGGACATCGATACCCCGTGATATCACCGGCAGGGACAGGGCATCGGGTTTGCTTTGTATCTCAGGGGCTTCATCCATAATGGAAAAGACGCGGACCGCCCCGGCGAGACCCTGCTGGATGGTATTGTTCACATGGGTCAGACGCTTGACCGGCTCATAGAGCATGATCAGTGCGGTAAGAAATGAAAAGAACGTACCCGGTGTCGACGTCCCCTGCACAACCTGATAGCCACCGTAGAGGATGATGGCCGCGATACCCACGCCACCGAGAAATTCCATAAAGGGTCCGGACATGGCGCGGATGGACGCCGTCCGCATGAAGAGACGAAACAATTCTTCATTCTCCCCGGCAAACCGCTTCCCCTCGTATTCCTCCATGCAGAAGGCCTTCACAATCCGTGCGCCGGAGATGGTCTCATGGAGAAGGCTGGTCAGGGTACCCATTGTTATCTGTGTGCTCGTTGCCACATTCCGCATCCAAGATCCGAACTTGGCAATGGGATAAATCGTCAGGGGAAATACGAACATGGCGATAATGGCCAGTTTCCAGTCACGGTAAAAGATGACGAATACCAGACCGACAAGGGTAAATGTATCCTTACAAAGGCTGGTAACGGCCTCGGATACGGCCCCCAGAATAAGGTTCACGTCGTTCGTGATACGGGCCATGAGAATGCCCGTTTTGTTTCTGTTGAAAAAGGACAGGGATTGCCGCTGTATGTGATTATACAATTCGTTTCTGAGATCCGTGACGATCCTCTGCCCGATGTAATTCATGAGCACCATCTGTGCGTATGTCGAGATCCCTTTAAACAGGTAGAGTACGATTATGGCGATGGGAATGACATAGAGCATATCGGCGTTACGATTGAAAAATATCTCGTCCAGAGCAGGTTTGACGAGAAAGGCGAGAGCCGCCGTTGCTCCGCCGACAACAATCATAAAGATCGTTGCCAGAAGAAATTTCGGTACATGTGGCCGTGCAAGACGTAACAATCTCTTAAAATCATTCATGGTGATCAATCCTTACGGGAAAGCAGCGCATAGCCCTTCCGCGCGGCGCGTGCCGCCGCTCCCGGCTCTCCCAACTTTTTCTTGACATCATGCAGTTTCCGTCGCATGTCACGCATCTTTTCCTTATCATCGAGAAGCCCCGCGAGCTCCCGGGCAATATTTTCCCCCGTCGCGTTACCCTGAATCAGCTCAGGAACAATTGTCGTACCGGCCACAATATTCGCCAGTCCGATATGATCGATACGGATAAATAACCGGCCCATCATATAGGATAACGGTGACACAACGTAAACGATGATCATGGGCGTTTCAAGGAGTGCCGTTTCCAGTGTCGCCGTTCCCGACGTAACCACGGCCGCATCGGACGCTGCAATAACATCATAGGTCGCATCATCGACGACGGTAACCGTTACCGCAGCATCGTCAACGTACCCCTGAACGAAGGCACGGTCAAGGGTATTCGCGAGGGGGAGAATAAAGTGAATATTGTCGTACCGTGCGGCAATGATCGACGCCGCGTGGAGCATGGGTGGCAACAACTTTTTTACTTCATTCACGCGGCTGCCCGGCAACAGGGCCACGGCCGTCATTCCATCATCCATACCGAAGCGTTGCCGGGCCTCTTCCCGACCCAGGTGCGGTTTCACGATATCAAGGAGGGGATGGCCAACAAACTCAACGTCAAGTGTGACGGCATCATAAAACTTTTTCTCGAAGGGGAGAATCACCGCCATGGCATCGACACACCGGGCTATCTTGAAAACGCGGTTCTTCCGCCAGGCCCATACCTGGGGGCTGATGTAGTAAAAAACCTTCAGTCCCATGGTCTTGGCCATCCGGGCAAGGTAGAGATTAAACTCCGGGTAGTCGATCAAAATTACGAGACCGGGTTTCTCCCTCTCGAGATATCTCTTTAAGAGCCGCCGTACCCTGATGATGGTCCCGATCTTGACAACGGCCTCCGTCAGACCAACGACGGACATCTCCGACGAATCGACCAGGATATCCACACCGGCCGCCCGCATGTGCTCCCCGCCGATACCGGTGAAGATGAGGCCCGGATCGAGCGCTTTCATCTCGCGTACCAGGTACGCCCCGTGAAGGTCCCCCGACGCTTCGCCGGAGACAATCACTATTTTCTTCGACTGTTTTTCCATACCGTCTACATTACGGCGTTCACGACACCGCAGATCCGTTGAATCTCGTCTTCACGCAGTTCGGGAAACATGGGCAGTGAGAGGACAGTGCGAGCGCACATTTCACTGACACTGCAGTCGGTGGAAGACACACCCCGGCGGAAAACATCCTGACAGTGGAGGGGAACGGGATAATACACGGCAGATGCGATTCCTTCTTTCCGGAGCTCCTCGGCAATCGCCTCACGCCGCTCAGAACGGATGGTAAACTGATGATAGACATGGAAGCAGTCGGCCATCTCAAAGGGTAGGAAGGCATCGGCCCCTCTCAGACAGTCCGTGTACAGGGCGGCATTGCGCCGGCGCCGGCGATTAAATTCATCGATTTTACCCATTTTTACCAAGAGAATGGCCGCCTGGAGTTCGTCAAGCCTGCTGTTATATCCCAGGACCGAGTGAAAATATTTCTTCGTACTACCGTGGTTTCGCAGCATACGGAGCGAGGCCGCGGCATCATCGGTGTTTGTAATCACCATGCCGCCGTCACCGTAACCACCGAGGTTCTTGCTGGGAAAGAAACTGAAGCATCCACAGTCACCGAAGGTCCCTACCTTGCGGCCCTTGTACTCGGCACCGAAAGCCTGGGCACAATCTTCAATAACAGAGAAACCATGCTCCGCGGCAACGGCGCAGATCGGATCCATATCCGCCGGGTGACCGAAGAGGTGAACGGGCATGATGGCCTTTGTCCGGGATGTAATGGCCTGCTCGATTTTCTCCACGTCAATGGTATAGGTGTCCGGGCGGATGTCGACGAAAACGGGTACTGCCCGCAATTCCGCGATAACCTCGGCCGTGGCAATAAAGGTAAAGGGCGTGGTAATCACCTCGTCTCCGTCCTGTATTCCGCAAGCACGCAGGGCAAGACGGAGGGCATCCGTCCCGTTGGCAACACCCACGGCGTGCGAGATGCCGTGATAACGGGCGATATCTTCCTCGAGGTGCGAAACGGTCGGTCCCAGAATAAAATGGCCCGATTGCAGCACGTCGTGAACGGCACGATCGATATCCTCTTTCAAGTCATCGTACTGACGGACCACATCAACCATTGGTATCATATAACACGCTCCCTGTGTTTCATAATCTGATCGCTGATCTTCAGCGCCACATCGAGTGATTTCCGCCCCTCATTGCCCGAAACCGCCGGTACCTGACGTGTCATGACGGAGCTCACGAAAGCCCGCATTTCCATCTCCAGTGGATCTTGCTGTGGCACATCGACGCTGTTTTGCGTGATCTCCACCGCACCGTTCGACAACTCGGCTCGGGCGAGAGACACGAGTTCCCGCTTCGCGTAGTCGACGGAATTGTACCCCTCCACACCGAAAAACCGGATCTTCTGCATCTTCTTGTTCGTTACCCGGCTTGCCGTCACGTTGGCAATACAACCGTTTGCAAAGGTAAGCCGCGCGTTGGCGATGTCCACCTTGTTGGAAAGGACGGAGACACCCACCGCCTCAACACGTTCCAGAGGTGCGGTGGCAAAATGGAGAATAATATCGAGGTCGTGAATCATCAGATCCAGGATGACATCAACATCCGTACCCCGACTGAAAAAGGGATGGAGACGGTCCGCCTCGATGAAAAGGGGCTCCGTTATTATCTTTCCCAGGACCTCTATGGCGGGATTGAAGCGTTCGATAAAACCGACTTGAAGAAGGGCCCCCGTCCGCTCGGCAGCGGCAATCAGTGCATCGGCATCTCCCATATTCATTGTCAGGGGTTTTTCCACCATCACGTCGATGCCCGCACACAGAAAATCATGGGCGACGGAGCAGTGCGCCTCCGTGGGCACGGCAATCGTGACGGCGTCGACCATCCCGATGAGTTCGCGGTAATCGAAGAATGCCTGACACCGGTGTTTTCCCGCGATATCCAGGCACCGCTCACGACGCACATCAGCGACACCTACAAGGGCACAGTCATCAATTATATCAAGCTTTTCTGCGTGGTAAGCGCCGAGATGGCCGACACCAACAACACCGATACGTATGGGCTTCATCGCATCATCTTCCCTCTTTTTACAAACACCAGGACACGAACGGCTTCTAGCGACAGACGCCTCTCTCGGACGTTGTAATGAACCTGATCAAGTTTTCCACTTCCGGACAGGGTTCCACGTCCTTCTTTATCCTTTCAACTGCATCAGCAAGGCGCAGGGACGACCGGAACACGATCTTGTATGTCTTCTTCAACGCCCGCAACGTATCGGCGGAGAAACCACGCCGCTCGAGTCCAACAAGATTGAGTCCATGCAGACCCGCCCGGTTCCCCGCGGCCGTCACATAGGGCGGCACATCCTGTGTAACCGCCGAGGCACCGCCGATAAAGGAATGGCATCCGATCCGCGTGAACTGATGGACACCGGTTAATCCACTGATGATGGCATATTCTTCAACATGGACGTGGCCTGCCAGTTGGGCCACATTGCCCATGACAATATTATCGTCCAGTTTGCAGTTGTGGGCGATGTGACAATAGGCCATGATGAGGTTGTTGTTACCAATAGCGGTCATGCGGATATCGGAATCAATGGCACTATGGATAGTGACGAATTCGCGGATACGGTTATTGTCGCCGATAATAATCTTATACCGTTCTCCTGAAAATTTCAGATCCTGCGGCACGGCGCCGATGGAGGCAAACTGAAAAATGTGACAATATTTACCGATTTCCGTCAGGCCGTCGATAACAACGTGGGGCCCGATAACGGTATTTTCCCCGATGGTCACCGTAGGTCCGATAATACTATAGGGGCCGATGTCGACCCCTTCAGAAAGCACCGCCGTCGGCGATACAACGGCCGTCGGATGAATAGTTGTCATTCACGTGAACCTTTCCTACTGTTGATTTGTTTCTCTTCCAGTTGTGTCATTCTCGCCTTGAGTGCCGCCATCTCTTTTCTCAGTTTCGGCACCTGCGGGAGACTTGCCTGCGTTCTCAGCCACTCCCGATGGGACATCTGGGGGGATCCTGCAACGATATCACCGGCCGGGATATCCTTATGCACACCCGATTGAGCGGCGATCATGACGTGGTCCCCGATCGTCAGATGACCGGCGATACCCGCCTGTCCGCCCACAATGACGCCTTTCCCCAAGGTAGTACTGCCCGATATCCCCACAAGAGCCACAATGATCGACTTCTCCCCGATGACCACGTTATGTCCGATCTGCACCAGGTTGTCGATTTTGACACCGCGTTGAATCCACGTGGCACCGAGGGCACCCCTGTCAATGGTGGTATTCGCGCCGATTTCACAATCATCATCGATCTGCACGTATCCGACCTGGGGCACTTTAATATTCTCACGGCCGGGTTTGGCGAATCCAAAACCATCACTTCCCACAACCACCCCACTGTGCAACACAACCCTCTTTCCAACGCGGCACCGGCGATACACGGTAACACGGGCATAAAGAACGGAACCATCACCGACGGTCGACTCATCGCCGACATAGACACCGGGATAAAGGACAACGCCTTGACCGATTTTTGCACCCCGGCCGATACAAACGCCGGGATAAACGGATGTTCCGTCACCGATGACGGCTGTCGGATGGATGGAGGCAGCTTCGCTGACGCCTACTTTTTCGTGAGTCTCGGGATAGAGAAGCATCAGGGCCCGGGCAAGGGCAACATAGGGATCGTCCACCACAAGGAGTGTCTGACCCGGTTCCTCCGTTCCCGGCGCAACAAGGATTGCCGACGCCCGCGTGGTGGCGAGACGGGAACGATATCGCGGATTGGCCAGGAAGGTCAGATCCCCCTCATCGGCATCATCAATGCCCCTTATTCGGCTGATGTCGGTTGTTTCGTCACCCACAATCGTACCGCCGAGATATGTTGCTATATCCTTCAGTTTCATCGCACAGTCAACTGGATTACTGTTTCGAACGGTATTGCTTGTCGTACTGGTCGACCACTTTTTGCGTAATATCATTGCTTTCCGCAAAATAGACGAGTCCCTTCGTTGATGCCACATCGATTATGACCGTATAACCGTCCTTCTTTCCAACGGCCTGGGCAACGGCAAGAATATCGGGGATCAGCTTCTGGGAAAGTTCCTGGTCCTTGCGTGACATTTCCTGATTGGAATCTTCAACAAAGCGCTTATAATCACGCACTTTCTTCTGGTATTCAACTTCCTTTTCCCGGTACGCCTCTTCTTTCAGAACAAGTCTCTGTTTCTCCAGTTCTCCTTTCGCCGCTTCCAGAGTCGCTTCCAGTTTTTTGATATCCGCCTGTCTCTTGTCCAGTTCGACCCTGAATTCCTTCGTGGCCACTTTCCCCGCATCAGACTCTATGATAATCTTCTGCATATTGATAAAACCGATTTTGTCCGCGGCAACAGCGTATCCCGCTGTGCACATGACAGCAATCGCGATCAGTAGACTCACACTTTTCTTCATTATAATCCTCTCCTTTTCCACAATGTCATCGTTTTTCTCAAACGGGCAGGTGCCGAAAGCGGTAACGGTACGTCCTTACATCATCATACCGATCGTGAATTCCCACCGGCTTGCCGATTCGTCGTCTTTCCTGTCCAGCACATGGCCCCACTCCAGCCGCAGCGGCCCGATGGGCGAATACCATCGGATACCGACGCCTGCCGTTTCTCTCATGTCATCGACGTGATATCCGCTGTCCCAGGCATTTCCCGTGTCAAAGAAGACAACGCCTTTCATGCCGGCATCCGCGATCAAAGGGAAAATATACTCTACATTGAAATTGAGCATGGTCTCGCCGCCGATGACATCCCCGTTTTCATCACGGGGACCCACCTCACGCAACCCCCGAAGGGAGTTCATGCCCCCCAGGCTGAATCGCTCATAAATGGGAATTTCATCGCTTTCGTTGCGTTGGACGAACCCGATCCTTCCCCTGACGGCAAAGACATTATCCAGGAAAAGCGGAAAATACCAAGTCGAGCTGGCTGTATATTTGGTAAAGCTCGTGTCACCTTGAAAGATGGTACCCGTGTGCTCCAAAGCGATGCTGTTCTTGGACCCCTTTGACGGGAACATCCAGTCATTCGAAGTATTTCTGACCAGGCTGGCCGTCACGCCGCTCGAGGAATTCTCGCCTTCCTGATCCTTGACATAGGTTGATGCGGTATCGGAAACATCCGTGACGTTCTCGATGGCGAAACGATAGGAAAGATAGCCCCGCGTATTCTGCCAAATCGGGTATCCGAGGGTAAGACTCGTGCCTTTCGTATCGAGGTCGTAGGCATCGTAATCCTTTTCCAGATTCCAGAGATTGAATTTACAGGAGAGGGGAATATCAAAAAGCCATGGCTCAATGTATGAAATCTCATACTTCTGCGTATAGGAGCCCAGGTACGCGCTGAGATTGAGGGTCTGCCCCCGCCCGAAGAGATTACGCTGGGCTACCCGGCCCGTCAGAACGGCCTTATCCGTTGCGCTGTAGCCCGCGCCGATAGTGAACATACCCGTGGCCTTTTCCCGTAACTGGACGGTGATGTCCATTAAGTCGTCGGCGGGCCCTTTCTCTGTCTGAAAATTAATCTCATCAAAGTACCGAAGCTGACTGAGACGGGAATAACTGGAACGAAGGCGCGTCGTGTTCGTCAGATCGCCCTCAACAATGGACAACTGGCGACGAATGACCTTGTCGCGGGTGCGCGTGTTGCCACTGATGGTGATCCTGTTAATATAAATCAAATCACCCTTTTCCACATGATATGTCACATCGACCGTCTGCTTCGCTTCGTGGGAAACCGTTTCGGGGGTCACCGTTGCGTAGGCATACCCTTCGTCATTACATTTCCGCCTCACATAATCAATATCTTTGATAATTGCGTTACGATCAAAATAATTCTTTTCAGTAATTGCGAGGTTTTCATATAGTGTGTCACGGGGTATCTCAAGTGTATCGCCGGTAATCTCCACCGCCCCGATCTTGAATTGTTTCCCCTCGACGACGGGAATGGTGATGTAGATCCACTCGCCGTCATCTTTTATGTCAGGTTCGCCGAGCTGCGCGTTGATGTATCCGTTGTTATGATAGAAACCCGTCAGTTTGTCGATATCGCTACGCAGCGTCTCCTCGGTCAAAAGACCAGAATCGGTGAAAAAATGAAAAATGCCCCACTCAGAAATCTCCATCATGTCCCGCAGTTCGTCGTCGGTAAAAACCTTGTTTCCGTCAAAGCCGATATCCTTTATATAGAGTTGTTCGTTTTCCTCTATCATGAAGACGAGTTTCGCCCGGTCTTCATCAATATCACGGATATCATAGGTAACCGTCGCTTTCCGATATCCCTTCTCCCGATACAACGTGCGGATACTCTCGCTGTCAATGCGCACGGCATCCAGATTAAGCATCTGATGCGTCTCAAGGGAGAGAACACCCCTGACTTCATCTTCATCGATGTCGTCATTACCCCGGATTTCTATTGTTTCAATACGGGAGACTTCTTTCACGGTAAAAGTGACCACCATACCGTCGTCACTGTCGGCAACGTCCGCGGCGACATCCCGGAAGAAACCGAGTTCATAAATATTCTTGATATCTTCTGAAATTTTGTCACGGGAAATCATTTGACCTTCGCGAGATTCCAAGACTTTGACGATGGCCATATCATCGATTTTCTTGTTTCCCTCAATAAGTATACGGGCAATTTTTAGTTCCGACAGGATATGACTTTTCATATCTCCCGCCAGTCCGGCCATGAGAGACGCAAGGGGTGCGTCGGTCCTTCCCTGGGCAAAAAAATCACGGGACTCTATTCCCGGAACCCGTGACGCCACGCGGACATCGGCACTGATGATATCTCCCAGCCTGGTAAGGCTCCCCCAGACAACGAAGTCGGCAGACAATTCCTTGCCGATGGAGACAGCAATTTCGTCAGTCACCGTTCGTCCGCGGAGGACGGAAAGAACCGTTGCGGGATCAATCAGTTCGATGGAGGCGATTTTCTCAAGTTCACCGCTTACGGTCTCATGCCAGTTTTTCTGAAGTGCCTGCACACCGTCTTTTGCATTGACGGAAAAGGGAAGGACGGCAATTTCTTTTACCGCGCCGGCGGCAGTATCATTCATACAAAAAACGATCATGAAAACGAGAATTATCCCCTTAATTCTTCTTCTCATAACAGATTTCCCCATCCTTCAGACCAATCGTGCGCGACATGTGCCCCGCCAATTGTTCATTATGCGTTACCACAACCAGAGTTGTCCCCTTCGACCGCGCCAGTTGAAACAAGAGATCCTGCACTTTGTGACCCGTTTCCGTGTCTAGATTACCCGTTGGTTCATCCGCCAGCAGGACCGCCGGGTCCCGCATCAGGGCACGGGCAACAGCCACGCGCTGCTGTTCACCACCGGACAATTCGCCCGGCTTATGGTGCAACCGGTATGCAAGCCCCACTTCTGATAAAATATGCTTCGCCTTGTCGGCGGTTTCTTCCCGCGACGCCCCGCCGATGAGTGCCGGCATCATCACGTTTTCCCACGTGGTAAACTCGGGGAGCAAGTGGTGAAACTGAAAAACGAAACCGACATGACTGTTGCGGAAACGGGCACGCTCTCCCTCTGTCATTGAGAATATATCGCAACTGTCATAGAACACCGTTCCATTTGTCGGATGGTCAAGCGATCCCAGTATCTGCAACAGCGTGGTTTTCCCCGCCCCCGAGGCACCAAGGATCGCCACCGTATCACCCCGGTTGATCTCCAGGCATATGTTCCGGAGAACATCAATCCGTGCACCGTCTTTGTGAAAGAATTTCGTGATATTTTCAGCTTTTATCATGCCCTTGATCGCTATTCATATCGCAAAGCTTCTGCCGGGTCAAGTTTCGACGCACTCCAGGCAGGATAAATCGACGCAAAGAAACACAGCACCATGGTAACAATAACGATTATAACAACATCGCCGTCGTTCACCTTGGAAGGAAGCTCGTTTAGATAATAGACATCCTTCGGCAGAATCGTCAGGCCGAAGGTCCTTTCAATCCAAGCAGTGAGACGTTCAAGATTCAACGCAATGGACAGACCCGCGATACACCCGGTAATGGTACCGACAACACCGATAATAAGCCCTTGTATCATGAAGATGGTCATGATACTCCGTGACGACGCACCCATGGATTTCAGTATGGCGATGTCCTTGTTTTTCTCCATGACGGACATGATGAGCGTCGTGATAATATTGAAGGCCGCCACGAGGACAATCAGGCAGAGGATGATGAACATGACAACCTTTTCCAGTTTCAGGGCGGAAAAGAGGTTTCGGTTCATCTCCATCCAGTTTCGCGCCCAATAAGGGGTACCAAGCTCGTCCTCGATAGCGTGGGCGATTTCCTTCGCGTGGTAGACATTGTCCACCTTGATTTCCAATCCCGTCACGATATCCCGCATATTGAGAAACTGCTGTGCATCGGCAAGATTCATAAACACAAGGGATGAATCATATTCATAAAATCCGGAATCAAACACTCCGACAACACGAAATTTCTTGATACGCGGGACGGGACCCATGGGAGTCGATACCCCCAGAGGCGACACCACTTCGATGATGTCATCCACCCGCATGCCCAGGTTTTCCGCCAGTTCCGTGCCGACAACGATACCAGGCCGGGCATCGCCGTCGTCCTCGTCGGCAGCAACGGCAAGATCATCGATCCGACCGGCGACGGTCGTCCCGAAGGTAATAACGGTGAAGACCGTATCCAGAGAGATGCCGCGAATAACAACGCCTGTGACGCGACCCCTGTTTTTCACCATGGCCTGCCCGTAAATAAACGGTGTGGAGGCGACGACTCCGGGAACCGTTTCGACCCGTTCAGCCACTTGCGTGTAGTCCTTCATGCCGCCGTGATACTCCATCAGTACGATATGGGAATTGATTCCCAGTATCTTTTCACGCAGGTTCGTTTCGAACCCGTTCATCACGGCGAGTACGACGATGAGAGCGGCAACACCGAGAAAAATACCCACCATCGAGATAATGGAATTCACGGAAATGAAGGTCTGTTTTCTCTTCGCACGGAGATAACGAAGACCGATGAATAATTCATACGCCATAGTATTCTTTGAAAAAACCTGATGTGCTACTTCTTCATTCTCATGTGCGGGAACAGAATGACATCACGAATCGACGGTGAATCGGTAAAGAGCATCACAAGGCGGTCGATACCGATTCCTTCACCCGCCGTCGGCGGCATTCCGTACTCCAGCGCTTTGATGTAATCCTCATCCATCTCATGCGCTTCCTGATCGCCCTGCTCCCGAGCCTTGAGCTGCATGAGAAACCGTTCCCGTTGATCCTCAGGATCGTTCAACTCGGAAAAGGCATTGGCGATTTCGTGCCCGTGTATATACAGTTCAAAACGATCCGTCAGCGAGGCATCGCGAGCGGATCGCCGTGAGAGAGGAGATACCTCGATGGGATACTGCGTGATAAAAGTCGGCTGGACCAGCTTTTCTTCCACGATCTCCTCAAAAATTGCCACAACGGTTTTCCCCAGAGGCTGATCCTCTTCCACAACCAACCCGATTCTGCGGGCATACGCCTCCGCATCGGCGGGACTATCGAGGACCGCGGGGTCCACATCGCCACACTCGACAACGGCGTCCTTCAGGGAAATCCTGCGCCACGGCGGAGTCAGGTCAATCTCTGTACCCTGGTAGTCAAAGGTCAGCGTACCGAACACCTGCCGGGCGAGGCCGGTAAACAGCTCTTCCGTCAGTCGCATCATGTCTTCATAGGTGGCGTAAGCCTGGTAAAACTCCATCATGGTAAACTCGGGATTGTGAAACGTGGAGACACCCTCGTTCCGGAAGTTCCGATTGATCTCGTAGACCCTCTCCAAGCCCCCGACGACGAGCCGTTTTAAATACAGTTCCGGCGCAATCCGCAGATACAGGTCCATGTCCAGAGCGTTATGGTGGGTCTTGAAGGGACGAGCCATGGCACCGCCCGCAATGGGCTGCATCATGGGAGTCTCTACCTCGAGAAAATCCCTTTCCTGCATAAAATCCCTGATATGCTTTATTATGGCACTGCGTTTTTTGAAGGTATCCCGAACCTTCGGATTCATTATGAGGTCGACGTGCCGCTCGCGGTACCGTGTTTCCACATCGGTGAGACCGTGCCATTTCTCCGGCAGGGGACGAATCCCCTTCGAAAGCAACCTGACCGCGGATGCCTGGATGGTCAGTTCATCCGTTTTTGTTTTGAAGAGTCGGCCTTCGACGGAAATGATATCCCCCACATCGAATTTCTTGAAGGAGCCAAAGACATCAGCACCCACATAATCCCGTCGTACATATGCCTGTAACTGCCCGCTCCGGTCCTGCAAATTGACAAAGGCGGCCTTTCCGAACATACGGAGCGCCATGATACGGCCGGCGATGGTGAAAATGGTGTCAATACCGGCAAAATCGTCTTTCCCATACGTATCGTAGCGCGCCCGGATCGACGACGACGTATCCTTTACGGTCACATCGTTGGGATAGGGATGCTCACCCGCTCTGCGAAGTTCATCGATTTTCTGCTTTCGTATTTTTACAAGATCGCTTGTTTCGATCATTCACCCATCCTTTTCATTTAAATCATAAGGGACAATGCGTATATTTTTTTTGGACATTAGTCAAGATATTTGAAAAAGAGATTGACAACCGAAAAGGCCCATACTAGCATAACTGCCCGCGTTTCATCCCCCAGCGAGCATATAAGGGCCTTTGGACGACAGCGCACGGGGGAATAATACCTACAACAGGGAAGAAAGTACAGGCGTGTGAAGAGAATTATCGGCAGAAAAAGAGCCTCCGACATCATCGACCGTTTCAGTGAGTCACATGTTCTTGTTGTGGGCGATGTCATGGTGGATCATTTTATATGGGGAAAGGTCTCCCGCATTTCACCGGAAGCACCGGTACCCGTCGTCGAGGTCTCGCGGGAAAGCATGCTCCTCGGCGGTGCGGCGAACGTGCTGAACAATGTCGCAGCGGCGGGCGGCTCGGTCTCACTCGCCGGTGTCATCGGACCCGATGAGAGGGGACGCTGGATTATACAGCAGATGCGGCGGAAAAACGTCGATACGAGCGGCATCGTTGTGGAACAGGACCGCCCCACCATCGTCAAAACACGGATCGTCGCCCACAACCAGCAGGTGGTGAGGTTCGACAGGGAAAACAAGGGCACCGTCGGTACGGACACCGCCCGCCGCCTCGTGGACTATATTAAAAACGTCATTCACGGCGTCGGCGCCGTCATCGTATCGGATTACAGAAAGGGCGTGATCAGCGAAGACTTCTTCCGGGAACTCAGTACAATCGTTGCCGATGCGGGAGTCATTCTCTGTGTCGATCCCAAGCAGAATTCCTTTTCCCGCTACCACGGCTGTGATATCATCACACCGAACCACCATGAAGCGGAAACGGCAGCCGGAATCACCATCGAAACGGAGGACGACATCATCGCCGCCGGCCGCACACTGCTCGAGAGGAATGACTTTCGATCGGTCCTCATAACGCAGGGCGAGGAAGGCATGGTGCTCTTTGAACGAAACGCCGATATCACCTACATACCCGCCGTCGCCAAGGAGGTTTTCGATGTGACCGGAGCCGGCGACACGGTCATCGGTATTCTCGCACTCGCTCTCGCCTCCGGGGCAACACTGAAGGAAGCCGCGGTACTGGCGAATTGCGCGGCGGGCATCGTCGTGGGCAAGGTGGGAACGGCGACGGTGTCCCGAAACGAACTGCGGGCGGCCCTATGAGTTCCCCACAGGCACCGGAACCGGTGAAATTGGTGGTAAGTATTATCGCCGACACACGGGAGCGGATCGGGATGGTAATCGCCCGGATCGCCGGTCGGTACGGGCGACCGGACATCATCGGCTCTGTTATGAACTTTGTTGAAACGGACTACTACGCGGCGGAGATGGGAGAACGTCTCCAACGGCGGCTGATCACGTTTGAACGATTGATCGCACCAGATCACCTCCCCGACGTGAAGATTTTTACGAACGCCGTGGAGCAGGACCTGTCACAAAACGGCAAACGAACGGCAAATATCGATCCGGGGTATCTGTCTCGATTTCATCTTGTGCTCGCAACGGGAAAGGGCTTCGCCCACCGCCCCTACTTGAAAGAGGGCATCTATGCGGATCTGACACTGGTCTACCGCGATAGCCGGTTTGAACCGCTCGAATGGACTTACCCCGACTATGCAAAGGAGATGTTCATCGGGTTTCTCGACCGGGCTCGCAGTAAATACATCATGCAACTGAAAGAAGAGGAAATGGTCCGATGATACACAGCATGACCGGCTTCGGCCGTTCCGAGAAAACTGTCGGGTCGACGAAAATCGTTACTGAAGTCAAATCCGTCAATCACCGTAATATGGAAATCGTCGTCCGTCTCCCCTATGAATTCAGTGCGTTCGAGATACCTGTTCGAAAAATCGTGCAGGAAACCATCGTTCGGGGGCGAGTGGAAGTATCCATACGGAGCGAATCAGACCCTGCTGCGGAAGCGACGCGGCACGTGGAGGCGAATCTGCCACTGATCCGTCGATATCGGGATGTCTGTGAGATGATCAACGATGAACTGGGTCTTGATCAACCTGTCGACCTCGCCCTCATTACGGGATTCAGGGACACGATCATCGTTACCGAACGAGAGCCGGACAGTGACGAGTTGTGGCACCACCTCGATACGGCGCTTCGCGATACCCTGGCCGCCGTATCGGCGATGCGGGAAAATGAGGGAACCCTGCTGGAAAAAGATCTCCGCGAACACATAGCCGCTATAAAGGGCCATACAAAAGACATCGAAGTCCGCGCGCCCGCGGTGATCGAGGAATACCGGGGCCGTCTGAATGACCGCCTCACAGATCTCGCCGAAAACATCGACATCGACGAATCACGCCTTTCTCAGGAAATCGCCATCATGGCAGAAAAGAGTGACATCACGGAGGAACTCGTCCGATTGGGAAGTCATGCCGGTCAG
>Ga0272443_10004133_pt1 | contig 16181 bp, 9 predicted proteins | sample SSMAcet12_FD_193581 | JGI IMG/M metagenome (GOLD analysis project Ga0272443, IMG submission 193581) | Marine sediment archaeal communities from Little Sippewissett salt marsh, Falmouth, MA, United States - SSM-Acet-12 | ecosystem: Environmental > Aquatic > Marine > Wetlands > Sediment ... | reverse complement strand
CCTGTCAGATTCGAGGGCAGCCTTCGAAAAATACGGGCTTGAAACGGAATATGCGAAGAAGATCGTCTACAGGTTCAGATCATTGGTTTTGGAATAGGAGATGGACCCGGCTGGTATCACCGCCTGACAGTCAATTATCCGGAACCCATTCGAAAAGTACCCAGATCCGACCCGCAGGTCGAATTCCGGAACAGTAGATTCCCTATTTAATCCATCCCGTATTTCGACCCTGATCATTCTATTTTAGACCCAAAGAATCCGTTCCGTAAATCGACTTTTTCCCATCCCGTTCTTGATCTACTTCGTCTTATTTTCAATCTGATTACTACGTTCCAATTTCCGACCTTCCTATTTTCCCCTCCTGAAAATCTAATTTATTCTTCTACCCTAGATCAAGGTCCCGCCGAGCAGGCCGAAGGGGTACGTAGTGAAGGCATGCAAAGGTATGTAGAGAGTGAAGAAAACGGGTCCCAAGGAACCTTCATTTTTTTAATAAAATCGTATAGGATAATTTCAATAACCATAATCAATATATAATCTACTATACTCTATCTATATATCAGCTACAGGAGACATATAATGAAAGAAGTGACAACCATCCAGATACGCAAATCAACATCACGCCGGCTCAAAGAGGTAAAAAGATATGAACGGGAGACATATGATGAGGTCATATCCCATCTCATCGAGACCTACAGGAACCTTGAAATTACGAACCAATACGATGAGTTCCTGCACAAGGTCCAGCAGAGGAAGATGAAAGACCTCTGGGACAACAAAGAGGACGAGGAGTGGGAGAATGTATAGGGGCGGAGAGGTTGTCCTGGTCTCTGTTCAGTTCACGGACACATTTGAGATCAAGAACAGACCCGCTGTAGTACTTTTCGAGCAGATGGGTAACGTGGTGATCGCGGGAATAACAAGCAACATCAGGATGAGGGGCATCCCGTTGACCATCGAGGAGGGTGCAATAAAGGAATCCGTCATAAAGACCAATTATCTGTTCACAGTATCGAGCAGCATGGTGATAAAGCACCTTTTCGACCTTTCCTCCGAGAAGAAAAAAATGGTCTACGAGGGGATCACCGGATCCATGAGAGGTTTACTTGACTGATAAATGGCCCATACTTACCACCAACACGTTGCCCCTCCTGTTGGTTTATTTAAAATTTAAAAAAAAACCCTGGGGCCCCTTCACTCATTTCCATTCTTTGGCTTTATCCCTATAGCCACTAATACAATATATTTTCATCCGATCCGTTCCGTGATTCGACCCGCAGGTCCAATTCCGGAACACAGGATCTCAAATCCAAAACACCCCGTACTTCCACCCAAACCGTTCAAATATTAACCTGAAGGATCCATTCCTCATTTCGACTTTTCCCCATTACTTTTTTAACTTCCACACCACAATAAAGAGAAAGGACAGACCCGGATCAAGAACGTTTGTTGGATCGACCATCTGGGTTAAAGTCCTCTTAATGTAAACAAAAAGTTTATGCCTCCCGGGTCATATTTGATACGATATTATCATGGGGAGAGAAATATGAAGAGGATGGTTTCGGTTCTATTAGCTATTGTTCTATCGGGAATGGTATTCACAGGCATGTTCGAATATGAACGAGATATCGTAGGGAAAGCTGAGGCCGCTTCCGGTGATTTCGGCGGCGGGGACGGCAACGAGGAGAACCCGTACCTCATCGAGGATGTCTGGGACCTGCAGAACATGACCTTGGATCTGAATGCCCACTATGTTCTTGTGGACGATATCGACGTTACAATAACGAGTTCATGGAATGGTGGAGCGGGTTTTAGACCGATCGGAAATGGAACTGCATATTTCAACGGCACTTTCGATGGATGTGGGCATAGAATATACAACCTTACAATCAACCGGTCGACGGAGGATCATATCGGCCTGTTCGGGTATCTGAATGAAAGTGCCACCATAAACGATCTCGGCTTGGAGAATGTAAACATAATCGGGAAAAATATTGTGGGAGTCCTCGCTGGAAATAATAATGGTATTATAACCAACTGCTACAGCACTGGAAATTCCATTGGAAGAGGTACCAGTTACGTAAGCAGTTTCACAGGAAATAATAATGGTATTATCATCAACTGCTACAGCACTGGCAATGCCAACGCAACCGGAGATTACGTAGGCGGCTTCGCAGGATGTAATGGAGGAACCATCACCAACTGCTGCAGCACTGGAAACGCCAGCGTCACTGGTAGTTATTATGTAGGCGGTTTCGTTGGACTGAATGCCTATGGCGAAATCACCAACTGCTACAGCACAGGTGTTGCCAGCGGTGATAGGGATGTAGGCGGCTTCGCTGGATATAACCACGGCCAATTAACAAACTGCTACAGCACCGGAAATGTCATTGGGGAAGGTAGCGTAGGTGGCTTTACTGGATATCATGAGAGTGGCACCATCGCTAAATGCTTCAGCACTTCAAAGGCTTTTGGAACTAGCGATAGAATAGGCGGCTTTGCCGGATATAATGTGGCAACAATCACCTACTGCTACAGCACAGACAACGCCAGTGGTAGCAACATGATTGGCGGCTTTGTTGGGTATAATGAAGGCGACACCACAAACTGCTATAGCACCGGAAGGGCCATTGGAACTGGAGATTATGTAGGCGGCTTTGTTGGATTTAATCCACTCACCATCACGAACTGCTACAGCACCGGCACCGCCGGTGGAGCGAATAATGTAGGTGGTTTCGCAGGAGCGAATACGGGAATAATCACGGATTGTTACTGGGATGTTTGGACGTCAGCCACAGTAGTAGGAATCGGCAGTGGCGGCTTGACAGGTGCGACGGGTAAGACAACTGCTGAGTTGAAGATGCAAGCCACATTCGATCCATCCTGGGACTTCTATGTAGTATGGACAATATTCGAGTGTGTTTCATACCCTTATTTTCAATGGGACGCCCCAATAATATTAATGCTATCAACCATACTATCAACCACAGGATGGAACGAAACCTATGAAGATACATTCTATTCTTTTGAATTTGATGCAATCGTCCCCCTTTTACCAGGAAGTCCCAACACACTAACCTGGAACGTTTGGACGGATAGAGACGCGTGGCTTTCAATCGACACAACCGGCACTATTTCCGGAACTCCATCGAATGCCGATGTTGGTGAGCATCAAGTGACCATAACGGTCACTGATCTTGCTGGGAGAACAGGAAAATATGGTTTCACCTTGATCGTGATCAACTCAGCACCTGAGATCACAACAGGTGACATCACAGAGATTGTGTCCGGAAACATGTATTACAACGACTATGATTCCACCGATGACGGTCAGGGAACAATCACATGGAGTATGGAGACGAACGTTACTTGGTTGAATACAATATCTTTTTCTGGTGTACTCATCAGCATCCCTTCGAATGACGATGCGGGCACATATTGGATAAATATCTCGGTGGACGATGGAAACGATGGGACTGATTCAACGAACTTCACCCTGGAGGTCAAGATGGATTCCGACCTCGACGGGATCCCCGATGACGAGGATGATGACGATGACAACGATGGAGTAATTGATGTGGAGGATGATTTCCTGCTGGACCCGGCCGAGTGGACGGATACGGACGGTGATGGTACAGGAAACAATGCCGACTCGGATGATGACGGTGATGGATGGCTGGATGATCTTGAGAGAACCCTTGGAACGGATCCCCTGAACAATATGAGCGTCCCATCTGACATGGACGGTGACGACATAGCCGATCTACTAGACAATGATATGGACGGAGATGGACACAGCAACGGTGTGGATGCATTTCCAGAAGATCCTGGTGAGTGGCTGGATAGCGATAGGGACGGTGTCGGAGACAACAGTGATGAGTATCCGTTCGACATGGACAACGACGGCCACAACGACACTGTCGATGCTTTCCCCATGGACCCCACAAGGTGGGAAACCCCCGTCATAAACAACACCGTATACGGTACGCAGGTGAAATACTATAACAGGACCGTCTACAACAATCAGACGATAATACCTCCGATGGGGGACCTTTATCTCAATGATACCGATGGTGACGGTATGCCTGACTCATGGGAGCTTCTTTACGGACTGGACCCGGAGGACCCATCGGATGCTTCCCTTGATCCCGATGAGGATGGGATTTCAAACCTAGACGAATACAAGGGAGGCACCAGTCCGACGAGTGCGGATGTTGAAGCATCGGATGCAGGTGATGAATCGGAAACACCGGTGTGGGCCTGGATTGCAGTAGCTGCTGCCGTGATCCTTGCTGTTATCGTGATAATATTATTGATGGGGAGAGGGGGTAAAAAAGAGGAATTGGAAGGAAGCGGTGAATATCCGGAAGAAAATGATACAGAAGGTGGCCGAGAGGAATAATAATATTTCTTAAATCCTGCCGATTCCGTATGATTTTGGCGGTGACAACCTTAATGGAAGCGAAAGATTAATGCTTCTTCGTGTTATTTGTGGATTGAATGGATTGTGGGGGAAGAGCGTATGAAAAGGATCTTTCCAGTTTTGGTAGCTGTTGTTCTGTCGGTAACGACTTTCACTGGTCTGTTCGGTAATGATCATTTTTTCGTGGAAGTTGCGGAAGCTGCTTCCGGTGATTTCGGCGGCGGGGACGGCATCGAGGGGAACCCATACCAGATCGAGGATGTCTGGGACCTGCAGAACATGACCTCGGATCTGAATGCCCACTATGTTCTCGTTAACGATATAGATGCCACCATCACAAGTTCCTGGAACGGTGGAGCGGGTTTCAAACCGATTGGAAATGGTACTGCATATTTCAACGGCACTTTCGATGGCAACGGCTATAAGATATACAATCTGACGGTCAACCGGTCGGCGGAGGATTATGTTGGGCTGTTTGGATATTTGAATCAAAGTGCTAGTATCGAAAATATCGACCTGGAGAACGTGAACATGACTGGCCATAATTACGTGGCTGGGTTAACAGGATGGAATTATGGAATCATCACGAACTGCTACAGCACCGGTAATGCCAGCGGAAACGATGAAGTGGGCGGCTTCGCAGGATATAATGTTGGAACCATCACGAACTGCTACAGCACCGGTAATGCCAGCGGAAGGGATCAAGTTGGCGGATTTTCAGGATATAATGTTGGAACCATCAACAACTGCTACAGCGCTGGGAACGCCACAGGAATTGGTATCAGAGTAGGCGGTTTAGCAGGATTTAATGACGGCCCCATCACGAACTGCTACAGCACCGGTAATGCCAGCGGATACAGTGGTGTGGGTGGTTTTATAGGATATAATTCCTTTTTTGCACCCATTACAAACTGCTTTAGCACAGGTAATGCCAGTGGAGACTCGGAAGTTGGCGGTTTTGCAGGATTGAATAAGGGCCCAATCACGAACTGCTACAGCACCGGAAACGTGAGTGGAATAAACGGAATAAACAAGATGGGCGGTTTTGCAGGAGACAACGTGGCTGGGACTGCCACGGACTGTTTCTGGGATACCACAACGTCAGGTACAGGTACAGGTATAGGCATTGGAAATTTAACTGGGGTCACCGGCAAGACCACCGCAGAAATGATCCAACTGGCTACATTTAATCCACCTTGGGATTTCATTCATATATGGGGAATAGTGGAGGATACGACATATCCATTCTTAACTACGCTCGCCCCAATAGTGACCGCTCAACAGGCAACCATGTTGAACACTGCTATTGAAGATATGCTATATACCGTAGATTTCGAAGCCACGCTCCAACTGATTCCAGACCACAACAAGATTGAGGCCTGGACGATTTTGAGCAATGCAAGCAGTTGGCTCTCCCTAAATCCGTTCACCGGGGTCCTTTCCGGCACTCCGACGAATGCCAACGTGGGAATTTATTATGTCGATGTCTCTGCCGTAGATTCGTTGGGAAGCAAAGGATGTTTCAATTACGTGCTTACTGTTATGAATACCGCTCCTGAGATCACGACCGCTGACATCACAGAGGTTGTGTCCAGAAACCTGTATTACAACGACTATGATTCAACAGATGACAGCCAGGGCACCATTACATGGGACATGGAAACAAATGCAACCTGGCTGAACCCAATATCAACTTCGGGTACACTTACAGGTATTCCGTCGAATGATGATGCGGGCACATACTGGGTATATATTTCAATCGACGACGGGAACGGTGGAACCGATTCCACTAACTTCACCTTGGAGGTCAAGATGGATTCCGACCTCGACGGGATCCCCGATGACGAGGATGATGACGATGACAACGACAATGTAGTTGACGTAGAGGATGATTTTCCGCTGGACCCTACCGAATGTCTTGACACCGACGGTGATGGGACGGGAAACAATGCCGACACGGATGATGACGGTGATGGATGGCTGGACGATCTTGAGAGAACCCTTGGAACGGATCCCCTGAACAATATGAGCGTCCCATCTGACATGGACGGTGACGACATAGCCGATCTACTAGACAATGATATGGACGGAGATGGACACAGCAACGGTGTGGATGCATTTCCAGAAGATCCTGGTGAGTGGCTGGATAGCGATAGGGACGGTGTCGGAGACAACAGTGATGAGTATCCGTTCGACATGGACAACGACGGCCACAACGACACTGTCGATGCTTTCCCCATGGACCCCACAAGGTGGGAAACCCCCGTCATAAACAACACCGTATACGGTACGCAGGTGAAATACTATAACAGGACCGTCTACAACAATCAGACGATAATACCTCCGATGGGGGACCTTTATCTCAATGATACCGATGGTGACGGTATGCCTGACTCATGGGAGCTTCTTTACGGACTGGACCCGGAGGACCCATCGGATGCTTCCCTTGATCCCGATGAGGATGGGATTTCAAACCTAGACGAATACAAGGGAGGCACCAGTCCGACGAGTGCGGATGTTGAAGCATCGGATGCAGGTGATGAATCGGAAACACCGGTGTGGGCCTGGATTGCAGTAGCTGCTGCCGTGATCCTTGCTGTTATCGTGATAATATTATTGATGGGGAGAGGGGGTAAAAAAGAGGAATTGGAAGGAAGCGGTGAATATCCGGAAGAAAATGATACAGAAGGTGGCCGAGAGGAATAATAATATTTCTTAAATCCTGCCGATTCCGTATGATTTTGGCGGTGACAACCTTAATGGAAGCGAAAGATTAATGCTTCTTCGTGTTATTTGTGGATTGAATGGATTGTGGGGGAAGAGCGTATGAAAAGGATCTTTCCAGTTTTGGTAGCTGTTGTTCTGTCGGTAACGACTTTCACTGGTCTGTTCGGTAATGATCATTTTTTCGTGGAAGTTGCGGAAGCTGCTTCCGGTGATTTCGGCGGCGGGGACGGCAGCGAGGAGAACCCGTACCTCATCGAGGATGTCTGGGACCTGCAGAACATGACCTCGGATCTGAATGCCCACTATATTATGGTAAACGACATTGACGCCTCGATAACGAGTTCATGGAATGGTGGAGCGGGTTTCAAACCGATCGGAAATGGAACTGCATATTTCAACGGCACTTTCGACGGGGGTGGCTTTCGGATCTGCAACCTTACGATCAACCGGTCGTCAGAGGATCACGTGGGTCTGTTCGGCTTTCTGAACGTGAGTGTCATCGTTGAAGATCTGGGTCTTGAGTGCGTGAACATCACCGGTAAAAATCAAGCGGGTGGATTTGCGGGTAATAATCACGGAACCATCGAGAACTGCTACACAACCGGTATCACCACAGGAACCTCTTATTTGGGCGGATTTGCAGGAAGTAATCATGGAACCATCGAGAACTGTTACAGCACAGGGAACGCAGATGGAATTGGAAATCGTGTGGGCGGATTTGCTGGATACAATGATGCAGGAACAATCAACAATTGTTACAGCACCGGGAACGCCAGAGGTTTCTCATTTGTTGGCAGCTTAGCAGGATGGAACGAGGCGGGAACCATCACGAACTGCTACGGCACCGGTAATGCCAGCAGCATCAGCGGGACTGGAGAATTGATCGGCGGATTTGCCGGGTACAACTACAGAGGAACCTTCACGAACTGCTACAGCACAGGGAGCGCGACCGGGAATTGGTATGTGGGCGGATTTACTGGAAACAACCATAAAGGAACCTTAATCAATTGCTACAGTACCGGGAACGCAAACGGAACCGGATATCGTGTGGGTGGATTTACAGGATACAATGATATGGGGATCATAACGAACTGTTTCAGTACAGGGGACACCAATGCATCCGGGGATCACACGGGTGGATTTACGGGATACAATGACTTAGGAACAATCAATAACTGCTACAGCACGGGGTATGCCTCCGGTGTGAGTAATTACGTGGGCGGATTTGCAGGAACCAACTACGGAGGAACAATTGATGATTGCTACAGCACAGGGAACACCAGCGGTGACTGGGATGTTGGCGGGTTCGTGGGATGGAACAGGGGGACGGTGTCCAACTGTTATAGCACCGGAAACGCAAGTGGAGTACAAAATGCTGGAGGATTTGCGGGATACATCGACTATGGAACGGTGTCCAATTGTTATTGCACAGGGAACACCAGAGGGGACCTCAATACGGGTGGCTTTATTGGACATAACAACGGGGGAACCGTTACGAACTGCTATGCCACGGGGAAAACCAACACAACTGGGGACCACACGGGTGGCTTTGCAGGATTAAATGAGGCAGGAACCATCGCAAACTGCTACAGCACTGGGAGTGTCAGAGGAACTGGATATGCAACTTCTGTGGGTGGATTTGCAGGGTATAATTATAGAGGAACAATTGCGAACTGCTACAGTACAGGGAATGCCAACGGACTAAATCATGTGGGCGGCTTTACCGGAGAAAATGAAGCAACCATCACGAACTGTTACAGCACAGGGAACGCCAACGGAACTGGAAGTGAGGTGGGCGGCTTTGTTGGAATGAACCGTTACGGTGATGCATTAATTATCAGTTGCTACACCCTCGGGAATGCCATTGGGGATCGAAATGTGGGTGGCTTTGTAGGGTACAGCCATGAGGGAACCATCAAGAACTCCTATAGCAAAGGAAACGCCAGCGGAAGTGGTGATTATGTTGGCGGCTTTGCAGGAAGGAATCAGGTAGGAGGAACCATCGAGAACTGCTATAGCATAGGGAACGCCACCGGAAGTGCTGATTATGTTGGCGGCTTTGCAGGAAAAAACCTACTAGGAGGAATCATAACTAACTGCTTCTGGGACACCCAGACATCCGGAACAACAACGGGTATTGGCGGTGGAACCTTAACCGGTGCAACCGGCAAGACAACCGCAGAGATGATGAAAATGTCAACATTTTCACCACCCTGGGACTTCGACAGTATATGGGGATTGGTGGGAGACACGACCTATCCGTTCCTGACAACTTTCATACCGATAACGTTCATACCGATAACGATCGATCCAATTACATTCAATCCGATAGTTACCACCAGGCAGATCGCCTCGGTAGATGCCGTTGCAGAGGATAATAGATATATGATTTGTTTCGAGGCCACCGCCCAACCTCTTCCTTCATTCAACAAGATAGAGACATGGAACATCGTGAGCAATGCCAGCTGGCTGTCATTGTATCCTTTCAACGGGATTCTTTCCGGTACTCCCGGAAATGATGATGTGGGGACCTACTATGTCAAAGTATCTGCCGTGGATTCTATGGGAAGCAGAGGGTATTTCGAATACGAACTGACAGTGATGAATACAGCACCGGATATCACCACTGGTGATATCTTTGAGGTTGTGTCCGGAAACCTGTATTACAACGACTATGATTCCACAGATGACGGTCAAGGCACAATCACGTGGAGCATGGAAACGAATGCAACCTGGCTGAACCCAATATCATCTTCGGGTACACTAACAGGTATTCCGTCGAATGATGATGCGGGCACATACTGGGTGTATATTTTAGTCGACGACGGAAACGGTGGAACAGATTCCACTAACTTCACCTTTGAGGTCAAACTGGACACCGACCTCGACGGGATCCCCGATGACGAGGATGATGACGATGACAATGATGGAGTAATTGATGTGGAGGATGATTTCCCTCTGGACCCGAATGAGTGGACGGATACGGACGGTGATGGAACCGGAGATAACGCTGATACGGACGACGACGGTGACGGCTGGCTGGACGATCTTGAAAGAACTCTCGGAACGGATCCCCTAGATAATATGAGCGTTCCATCCGACATGGATGGAGACGGTATTGCAGATCTCCTTGATGATGACAAGGACGGTGACGGATACAGCAATCAAGTGGATGCATTCCCGGAGAATTCAGGTGAATGGCAGGACAGTGATATGGATGGAATAGGGGACAACAGTGATGAGTATCCGTTCGATCGTGACAACGACGGGTACAATGACACTGTCGATGCTTTCCCGATGGACCCCACGAAGTGGGATCCACCAGTAGTAAACAATACTGTCTACGAGAACAATACTGTTGTTGAATATAAGAACAGGACCCTTTACGATAATAATACAGTATACGATAACGAGACGATATACAACAACCAGACGATAACACCTCCAATGGGGGACATCTATCTCAACGATACCGATGGTGACGGTATGCCTGACTCCTGGGAGCTTCTTTACGGACTGGACCCGGAGGACCCATCGGATGCTTCCCTTGATCCCGATGAGGATGGGATTTCAAACCTATACGAATACAAGGGAGGCACCAGTCCGACGAGTGCGGATGTTGAACCATCGGATGCGGGTGGAGAAGCAAAAACTCCTACCTGGGCATGGTTGGCACTGGTAGCGGCTATTGTCCTTGGTTTGATCGCTGTGTTCTTTGCGATCCAGAGCAGAAGACAGGAAACTGCAGGCAATGAAATAATTGAAAACACGAGTGACCATGAAGAATAGGGCTATTCGAACAAAGACCGGGTCCAACCATGCCCGAACTTGAAATAACCGATGACCCGGACACCTTCATGATCATCTGCAACATGCCTCAGACCGGTACCTAAGTTGTTACACCTACTGCATCGGACGGGAACGAAATAATGGAGATTACATTCTATGTGAACGTCTCCGAGTTGTCGGGAGTTATCATTCCAACGGAGGAAAGGGATACAGATTCCGATGACATGCCGTCTTTTGACTAGATTAAATGTAGATATCAGTATTTCAAATATCAATTGATTCTATCCAGATGGCCCTCTAATTCACTTTTGACTTTGACAAATGAAGGTAAAGGACCCATAACAAGACCTTCTAGATCCTTTCTCCAGATTCCCTTCATTTTACTTATTCGGCTGATCACCTGATCCTTATCAAAGATAGAGCCGCCCGGCGTCAATTTCCTGTTCACAAGGTTTACATCAGGTAAAATACCCTTATTGAAAAGAAAATAAAGATCATAGATATCCCTTGGTTTATCCCTTTCCATCACACACCTGATCTTCTCGGCACAGATCTCGACAGGATCCAGTACCTGCATTTCAAAGGAAGGGATATCACCATAAACTGTATCCATATGTTTCCTTGAATAATTCAATGGCCTTTCTCTTGAGCTTAGATTGATCGTGATCCGGGCCATGCTCTCCTTCCTTCCATCGTAAAGAGGGCCTCTGATGGAGAATATCAGGTTGGTCTCGTTTCCATGTTCCTCGAATTCTCCAATCGTCCCTTTCATGGAAAGAAGTCCCAGCTTTCTCCTGATTCTCTCTACTTCACGATCAGGTTTTATCCTTTTTTTCAGTAAATCCATATCCAGATCTTCCGAGAAACGGTTCAAACCATGAAATTTGTAAAGGGCAGTTCCACCCTTGAACACAAGAAACCTGCTGTATTCGGAAAGAAGAAAGAGCAGAATTTCCAGAAGATAGTCCCTTTCAGCATTGGGAAGGGACAATCCCTTCAATCCGGCAATATCGATCAGGTCCTTCTTTCTTATCATCCTTCATTCCTCTTTTATATTGACTATCAATCTCCAGTAAGGATCCTTCTTACCCTCCGGAGAAAAGGAACTTTCAAGAGGCGTTATCGTCTGATAGATCCTATCATGCAGCTCCTCTGATCTGATGAGTTCAAGATGATCGAGGATCCAACCAAGTCTCTTGGCTCCTGCTTTGCTGCCTGTTCTGATCATCATTTCGATTAATTTATCGATGGAGAGCTTTTCATTATTCTGATCGATCACATAGACAATCTCGGGAATTGATATCTTCTTCAATACTATGGCATCTACAATGGCCTTTTCAGGCTCTGCCATGAATACATCCAGGTCGGAGATCCTGTTCTTTCCATATCCGAACAGAATCTTTTCCGTAATCTTCAGAAATGAGATCAGGTACCCCTTGAACCTCATCTGTTCGATCCTGTTTGCAGCAGGTGTGAGAACATCCAACCTGTATGGGATCTGCTCGGTGAGGTCGTGAAATCTAAATGCATACCACAATGATATATAGGAAGGCCAGATGAGGGATGAGGCAAAGAGGAGCGGATCGCTGTGGACCGTATAGGAGTCTCTTTTCAACCTGTAGACCAGTCCTTTTTTCGAGAGTCTATGGAGGACAATCTTTGAATAATCGGACTCCTGACCGGTGAGCAGTGACAGATCGTTGACACTGAATGTCGGATAGGACTTCAATTCTTCAAGTAACTTGTATGTAGCAATCTCCACAAGTCATAGAAAGGTTTCTATATATAATAAACTTCCCTAAACAGTAGTTAACAGCTTTGATAACTTACGTGTGCCTTTCTTTATATTGATATTCGATCCCCATGTCTTGATTATCACATTTACGGTCATTTTGAATAGTCAGGTATTATTTCCTTCTCATCAAGACCATCATCTACTCTATAATCTTCTGAGAGATCATTCATTCTTCTTTTTTAGCACCAGAAATATGATCACCAATGCAATTGCAATTTCGAGAATAATCAATACGATGATTATCCAGCCCGGGAATTGTGATTAGCCATCGTTTCCATTTGTTTCATTTCCATCCGGGTCCTCTTCAGGATCATCCTTTTCCAGAATCGTTATCCCCACAAATTCGATCGAAGGATAACTCGGAATCCGAGGAAAAGGGAACCAGCCCGGTATTCTTCATAATATTCGCTATACTGGCAGTACGAGCCCTAGTGTTCATGCTGCTCTTGATTCTGAAGAAACTATCTGTCGAGGAGGAGGGGAAAAGTATCTCGGAACCTTAACACGAACTACACATCGAACATGGATAGGTACAGCTTGTTGGTAACCTTTAGCAACGAAAAGGATCTAGAGGTTGATCCCGAATATATGGGAGTTTCCTTAAGGTCTGGGTCCTGATGATCCGTCGGATGCTTCCCTGGACCCTGATGAGGATGGGATTTCAAACCTGGATGAATACAAAGGAGGAACCAGTCCGACGATTACGGATGTTGAAGCATCGGGTTCCTCTGATGAATCAGAAATACCGGTGTGGACCTTGATAGCAGTAATCACAGCCGTGATGCTAGCTGTGATTGTTATATTGCCGGTGGTGGGAAGGGCAGGTGAAAAAGAAGAGATACCCGGGGACCTGAACGAAGAGTGATCAAGATGATACTATCACCAGATCTGTCAATGACTTTGAATTAACATAATGATCGGTAACTGATTTCTCGACTAAAAATTTTTAATTGACATGCCCCGGGACAGATGAAACATAGGGGCCCTCAAAGATTTTTAAATTGGGGATTCTGTCACAAATATTGTATGTGTGATGAAAATGATGTACAGAATACCCAACAATGCCGATGTTGAACTTGCATTCCAGGAGTTGAGAAGAAGAGGGATGCGCAAAGGGATCGAGTTCTCAGGGGGCCCATCAAGGGGCACCATAAGAACAAACGATAAGGTTATCAAATATACCGTTGTGGGGAATACAATCAATATCCTCTTCCCTTCGATATCCCACGAGATGTGTTATTTCAAAAAGGTCAGCGCCCTTCTCGATGATGTGTTCTATTGATCGAAAATGGATGGTTTCAATTTTTGGATGACTCTATTCGGACAATATACATTGTGACAAACATACTATAGGGGCCCCTTTAGGGATCCGTTCACATGATAGCTCGTGTCCCACCCGTAAGGCCCTATCCTTCGTCGTCTCCCCATTCCAGATCCCCTCCCTCCTCCTCGGTATCGTATAGGTCCTCTCCCTTATTTCTTAGTACCAGGACCAAGATAAGGATCAAAATGATAAAAAAGATCATAATTCCACATGACATCAACGCAATGGTCCCAACGGATAGGCCTTCCTTATCCTCCTTGGTGTCTCCATCATCATCCGTGACATTCGTATCGTCGTCATCAGTCACATTAGTATCATCATCGTCCGTGACATTCGTATCGTCGTCATCAGTCACATTAGTATCATCATCGTCCGTATCGTTTACCTCTTCCCGTAATACAAACACATCCACTTTTTCGGTATACCCTGCGATATGTACATAGATCGTAATATTTCCGTCATGGTCCGGTATTATTACATTCACGGCCCATGTGCCGTTAATTCCGACAGTTGTGCTCGAGTTGAATGAGAGATATTCAACCAGAACCACACTCCCAATGGGAACCCCCTCGGTTGTTCCAGCAACTATGATCACATCACCTTTCTCAGCCACCTGTCCCATTTTCGGAGTTGTGATATTAATGGTCCAGTGCTTAACCAGAACCCTCAACTCATCGCTGTCAACATTTCCCGCAAGATCTGTAACGGTCAATCTCATCGAATATTCGCCCGGATCGGAAAACACATAGGAACTTACCTGTTGGTACAATATACCAATAACAGATGAACCATTGTCCAGTACTTCCCAGGTATAGTTCATAATCCCGTAGTTATCCACGCTTGAACTCCCGTTGAAAATGACCTCCTTTTCCTTGAAGACCTCAATGTCATTTCCAGCCTGGGCTTCCGGGTTGACGGTATCCCGGGTGACAGTTTGGGCATGGCTGAAATCTCCAACATTAAGGTGCTGATCAACCCCCCTGACCTTAATTTCATTGGGGCCCTCATCAAGGGTGACAGATATGTTGAATGACCCAAGATCATCCGCTGTATGGTTATATCTCTCAAGGTCATTAATAATAACCTCAACTCTGGCATATTCCTCTGACTGACCCCTAAGGTAGATGTCGCTCATGTTGGTGTATTCCGGGAGCGCCTCCACGGAAGGAGGTAAAGGAGGAGTCATATCCGAGAGAAATACCCCGACAGGATCTGAAATATCCGAATAAAGGCCAACATCGTCCCATGCCTGGATGGAATAATAATACCATCGATCCTCTAAAAGGTCGACATCAATGGTCCAATTCTGTGGATGGCTTTCGTTCCGTAAGAGGGCCCAATCACCGCTTCTGTTTGTATGTATGGAATAGTTCAAAGTATCATCGTTCAGGTCCCACGTTATGTTCAATCGATTATCCGATCCAATCCTATCCGCTTTCAAACCGGTGGGAACGGATGGTGCCGTAATATCCTCTGAAACGAATAATTCCATGTGGGAGCTGCTCATGTTGATGCCGGTACGGTTCTCCTCCCACTCCCGATCAATTTTATACTTTACAAAAATGGTATGGTCCTTCTCGGTCAGTTTATTCATATTATAACTACGATCAGTGAGAAGGAGGGTGGGGATCCTCCCGTGATCATCGGTCTTTTGATCCATTCCACCATATCCTTCGGTTGCATACACTTCGGTTTCATCCTCCATTATCTTTACATCAGCTCCATTTAACGGAGTTATCCCATCCTCATCAAATACCTGAACCTGCAGATAGTTCCAAACATCTAAAACCCCAGCAATACTGGTAGAATTGAATGTGGAATTTATCATCCATACCCAGCTATTATATAATCCAATATCCAAGCCTGTAGTATTTATTTTTGAATTTACCACAATTTCCGGTTCACCCGCCAGATTTTGATCTTCAATATAGAACCCGTTAGAAGCTGTTCCGTTACCTATGATCGTATTATTTTCATACCTGTTATGGTATGCTAGTTCCGAAAAAATGCCATAACTGGCAAGTCCTGTGATAATGATAGTATTACCCTCAATTAAATTCAAATGGGTATTTTGCTCCAAATGGATACCCCTGCATCCTTGGCCCGAGACGTAGATAAGGTTG
>Ga0272443_10004132_pt1 | contig 16183 bp, 17 predicted proteins | sample SSMAcet12_FD_193581 | JGI IMG/M metagenome (GOLD analysis project Ga0272443, IMG submission 193581) | Marine sediment archaeal communities from Little Sippewissett salt marsh, Falmouth, MA, United States - SSM-Acet-12 | ecosystem: Environmental > Aquatic > Marine > Wetlands > Sediment ... | reverse complement strand
TATCTTGATGTTGGACAGGAGAACGAGGCCGCCATCAAGCTTTACGAGCACGCCGGGTTCGTCGACACAGGCGAGATCCAGGGAAAGAGCAAGGTCTTCCGTCTGGATCTCGACTCGTCCTGAAACGTCCGCCCGTCGCAAGCTGAGCCGGTGGAGGAAACGGGCCCCAGCACACGACCGCGGGATCGGCACTGCCCTGTCTTCGAGCAAGACCCAATGCGAGGCCATGGGATTTGCATGCCCCGGGCATCGCAGACCTCCCCGAGTTGACAGTGCTTCTCGCGTGAAGTTAGCCTAACGGATCGACACCGAGGGCATCATGAGGGCCATCAGTCTGCGATCGAGAGCAGGGTTCACGGTGCTGGGAGCCCTGTTGGTTTTCGTTGGGCTGTTCTTCGCAAGCCGCTACAGCTATCTCCTGTTCCACTCGGTTGCCGAGCTGTTCAGCGTCGCCATCGCGGCAGGGATCTTCATGTTCGCCTGGAACTCTCGCCGCTATCAGGAGGTCAACTATCTCCTCATGCTGGGAATCGCGTACTTGTTTATCGGGGGAGTCGACCTTCTCCACGCCCTCGCCTATCAAGGAATGGGAGTGTTCGCGGGGTACGGATCCAACCTGGCAACGCAGTTGTGGGTCCTCGCTCGATACATGGAGAGCCTTGCTCTGCTGGTTTCTCCTCTGTTCTTCCGCCGCAAGGTCGATGCTCGATGGACCTTCGTCGGGTGGGCTGTCTTCGCCACCGTGGGGCTGTTCTCCGTCTTCCAAGGATGGTTCCCGGCTGGTTACGTGGACGGCGTCGGGATCACGGCCTTCAAGCGGATCAGTGAGTACGCGATCGCGGCCGTCTTGTTCGGTGCCCTCCTGTTTCTCTGGCGCTCCCGAGATCGGCTTGACCGGCGGGTCTACGTTCTGTTGGGCTGGTCGATCGCTCTGACGATCTGTGCCGAGATCGCCTTCACGTATTACGTGGGGGTCTACGACCTCCCGAATTTCCTCGGGCATGTCTTCAAGCTCTTCTCGTTCTACCTCATCTACCGCGCCATCATTCACACCGGTCTCGTACGGCCCTACAACATCCTCTTCAGGGATCTCAAGAAGAAGGAGGCCGTCCTTGAAGACGCGCACGCTCGGCTGGAACAGCGAGTTGAGGAACGAACCGCCGAATTGACTGAAGCGAACGTCCGGCTCAATCGGGAGATCGTCGAACGTCAGCAAGCGGAGACCTCGCTTCGTGAGAGTGAACGGCGTATCCGAGAACTCGCTCGACGGCTCGTCTCCGCACAGGAGAGCGAACGGCACCGGCTGTCGCGGGAGCTGCACGACGAAGCCGGTCAAGCGCTCACCGCTCTCAGGATCAATCTCCACTTGACCGCGGAGGAGACTTCTCACGAGGATCCCGATCTGCGACAGAGGATCGGCGAGGCCGCCCAGCTGGTCGACTGCACGATGGAGCGTCTGCGCCTGCTGGCCCACGATCTGCGCCCACCAGCACTCGATACTTTCGGACTCAATGCCACGCTCGAGGACCTCTGCCAGGAGTTCGCAAGCCGAACAAGAGTGCCCGTCGACTTCCGAGGGATCTCAACGATCTCGCTCTCTGACGAAGCCTCGATGTCTTTGTACCGGTTCTTGCAGGAGGCGTTGACAAACGCCGCCAAGCATGCGGAGGCAACGTCCATCAATGTGAGGCTGCAAAGCGATGGGGAAACGGCTACGCTGCTCATCGAGGACGTTGGCAGAGGATTCGACGTGCGGACACTTGAGCGTAGAGCGTCGCGCATTGGAGGCCAGGGTTTGGCGGGACTGAGAGAGCGGATTGAGCTTCTCGGCGGGCGCTTCGAGATTCATTCGAGGATCGGTCGCGGAACTCGAATCGAGGCCCATGTGCCCATCAAGGAGATTCAATGATTCGCGTCCTTCTCGCAGACGATCACCACCTCGTGAGGCAGGCGCTCCACGCGCTGCTGGACAAGGCGGAGGATATCGAAGTCGTCGGTGAGGCGCATGACGGGAAGCACGCGGTGAAACTGGCCCGCCAGTTAGCTCCCGACATTGTCGTGATGGACATCGCGATGCCAACAATCAACGGGATCGAAGCCACCCACCAACTCCAGCGACTCCACGAACCCCCTCGTGTAATCATTCTGTCGATGCACCACGACGAAATGCTGATTCGTCGGGCACTTCGAAGCGGTGCACGGGGATACCTACTCAAGAGCTCGGTCAGTGAGGAGCTTCTCATCGCCGTCCGCGCGGCGATGAGGCATGAGACCTATCTCAGTCCGGCGATCTCGACCAAGGTTATCGATGATCTACTGGTTGCTCCGCCGTCTGAAGCCGACAAGGATGGCTTTGATCGACTGACCCCGAGAGAGCGAGAAGTGCTTCAGCTGGTCGCCGAGGGGCACACCAACAACGAGATTTCGAGTCTCCTTTCGATCAGCGTGAAGACGGTCGAGAAGCACAGAGCACACCTGATGTCCAAGCTCGACATCCACGACGTCGCCGGCCTGGTACGCCTTGCGGTTACGCGCGGATTGATCTTCCTCTCCGAATAGCGCAGACCCCCTTCTAGCGCCAACTCACCCAACATAGGGTCTTTCAAGCACAAAACATCGTAATCGACCCCATAGACTATGAGGGTACGCAACTGCAAACTGGTCGTGCGGCCGAGAGGAATTCGGAAGTGAGGAATCGTAGTGCAGCGGCAGAGGGACAGAGACGAGAGGAATCTACTGATCTCCGAACATCCCGGGTTCCTCAAGGCCGTGCAGTTTCCTTGCGAGCAGCCGGGAACCGACCGCGACGGGTGTGAGATGCGTGGAACTGGAATGAGGGCCGCATCGGAGCCAAGACCTCCACTAGCTGTTGGGGCGCTCCGCCCCCCTTGGTTGGCCCGATCACGCCACATCCAACCGGAACCCGTCTTCTCGGTACCACCCGCTGTACACTGCCAGCCTCCATGCGACGAGGGGAGGGGTCACGCCCTCCCCTCCGTCCTCAGTGCGGATGCGCCCGCGCCCTTCGGCGCGGAACCAAGAAAGGAGGTGTTGAATGCCTAGGAAGGTTCTCCTCGACAAGATGTCGATCTACATCCCTCAAAGGAGCCTGGAGAAGCGCCCTGTCGAGCGCCTGATCCAAATCGCCGATCAGAAGGATCGCTCGGTGAACTACGTCACGATGGAAGCCATTCTTCAGTATCTCGAGAGAGAAGAAAGGAAGATCAAGAACTGAAGCCACGCATTGACACCGAAGCCGGAGTGGCGTGGGGGCGGCGCGCAGCAGCTCGCACATGAAGAGCCTCTGCCTAGCAGAAGCCCGGGCTCTCTCCACAAGCTACTCCTGAAGTGGAGTTTCGTCGAAGCGCAAACGTCCGTTCGCCCACAAACACATCCGGGTTCACGCCGGGCTTCGTTCGCAAGTCGCCTACCTAGTGACCAGGCTGGATCCAGCCTGGGACCAGCCGCCCGGCGGCGCGGATTTCCTTGCGCAGGTGGTCGGCGTCCGGTTCGTGCGCCTGCAACAGCTTCCAGAATCCCGCTGAGTGGTTGGGGTGCACGGCGTGGCACAACTCGTGAAGGACGACGTAGCGAACGAGCCGCTTCGGGAGGAACAGAAGTTGCGCGTTCAGGCTGATGGTCCCCTTGGTGGAATAGCTGCCCCACCGCGTCTTCTGGCAGCGGATGGAGACACGTCCGACCTGCACGTCAAGCGTCTGCGCCAACTCCCCGATCCACGGGATCAAGTACTCGCGGCCCCGCTCGATCAGCCAGCATCGCAGCGCCGGACGCCAGGCGGCCGGATCGCTGATCGGTCCTGAGAGCCGGAGCCGAGACGGACCGATCTTCGCAATCGCAACCTTCGCCTCGCCCGTTTCGCTCCAATCGAGCTGCCAGCTCTTGCCGATCGCGAGAAGTTCGATCGCGATTGGCCGGAGGTCGGCCGGCGGCATCGCTTCGCGGTAGATCTCGATCCGTTTCAAGGCACGAGCGATCCAATCCCGCTTCTCCTCCACCATCCCCGGAATCCGTTCCCGATCGAATCCCCTAGGGATCACAACCTCAAGTCCATTGGACACCGTGACCTGGAATCGAACGCGCTTGGCGCGACCACTCTCTCGAATCGTGTACTTATGAAGCAATCGTCATTCCCTCTCGTGGACAGGCTTCCAGGACGTGCACCTGATCGACAGACCTAGCGGTATCGTTCTTCGCTCCCTTTGTAGGCGAGGCCGGCCTGTTCTTCGGTCCGGTCGGTTGCCGGAGGCGGGACTGAGGAGAGGATCGAAACTTGAGCGTAGATCTCGTCGTCCATGGGCAAGTCAGCGGCGGCGAGTGAGGGTTCGAGCTGCTCAAGGTTGCGGGCGCCGATGATCGGCGCGGTCACGGCCGGATGCTTGGCGACCCAGGCGACGGCCAGCGTCACCGGATGGACGTTGCGCGCCTGCGCGAATGCCGTGAATCGCTCCGCCGCCTCGAAGTAGGCGTCGTCGCCGTAGCGGGCGCGGTACATGTCGTTCTCGACCAGCCGGCCGCTGTCGGGCTTCCGATCAACGCCGTACTTGCCCGCAAGCAGGCCGCCGCCGAGCGGGCTGTAGGTGATCACGCCAAGTCCTTCCGCGTGAGCCAGCGGCAGGATCTCGACTTCGGCCTGTCGCTTGGCCAGGTTGTACATCGGCTGGACGCACGAGAACGCCGGCAAGTCATGGAGAGCCGAGATTCCGAGGGCGGTCGCGATCTGCCAGGCGGCCCAGTTGCTCGCGCCCGTGTGGAGAATCTTCCCCTGGCGGACGAGCTCATCGAGAGCGTGGAGGGTCTCGTCGATCGGTACGTCCGGATCAAACCGATGCAGGAAGAGGATGTCGAGCCGATCGGTCCCGAGGCGCTTCAGGCTCGCGTCAACCGACGCGAGCATGTGCCGCTTCGACAGCCCCTGATTCTCCTGGCCCTCGCCCATCGCGAAGCCGACCTTCGAGGTAATGACGAGCTGGTCGCGCTCCTTGGCAATCAGCTGACCGAGAATCTCTTCCGATCGCCCGGCGGCGTAGACGTTGGCGCAGTCGAAGAAGTTGATCCCCACCTCACGGCAACGCCGATACATCGCTTCGGACGTCGCCTCGTCGGCGATGTCGCCGAATGACATCGTGCCGAAGCAGAGCGGCGAGACACGGATTCCGGTTCGTCCCAGTAATCGATACTCCATCCTGTCCTCCTCAGATCTTCATTTCTCTTGCTGTCTGAAGCCACCTGTCATGCAGAGTCTGCCGGATAGCGAAGCCCCCACGACCTCCGGATTGCATCGAGGGTTTGCATGATCGCGAGCGACTCGTCGAGCGGCATGACGGCGCTCTCAGTCTTCCCATCTCGGAGACAGGCCATCACCTCGATCGCCTCGTGCGGGTAGCCGTTTCCCAGATGAGGCAGTTCGACCGTTTCCTCGGTCCCGTTCGCAGTCACTCGAGTAACCACTTGCGGCGCGACGATCGGCGGATGGAGCCGGATCCAACCCTCGGTGCCAACGACGAAGGCATCGCTTGGCAGATCGGCTTCGAAGGAAGCGAGGAAGGTGGCGAGACGGCGGTCCGGATACGCCAGGGAAACGGCGCATTGCGCGTCGACGCCGTTCGGCGCTTCTTGCATCACACCGGAGATCTCGATGGACGTGCCAAAGAGCATCGACGCAAGCGACAGCGGGTAGACGCCGATGTCGAGGATCGTGCCGCCGGCAAGCTCGCGGGCGAACAGCCGGCTCTGTGGGTCGAACGCATGGTGCCAGCCAATGCTGGCGGTAAGAAGGCGAACATCGCCGATCGCTTCGGCAGCGATCCACTCCCGAAGCTTGACGATCGAGGGAACGAACCGTGTCCACATGGCCTCCATCAGGAAGAGCCCTTCGGAGCGCGCGCAAGCGATGAGCGTGTCCGCCTCCGCCGCGTTGACGGTCAGTGGCTTCTCACAGAGGACCGGCTTGCCGGCTCGCAGGGCGAGAGCCGCGTCGTGCGCGTGGGAGGAGTGCGGTGTTGCGACGTAGACCACGTCGACCTCCGAGCTGGCGGCGAGATCCTCGTAGCTTCCGAAGCGGAGCGGCACGTCGTACTTCACGCCAAATGCCTCCGCTTTGCCGCGCAATCGCGACCCAATGGCGATCAATTCGGCGTCTGGAAGGACCGCCAGCGCCTCGGCCATCTGGCCGGCGATCCACCCGGTGCCAAGGATCCCCCAGCGGATCTTGTCGGTCATTCGACCTCGGTGATGCGGCCCTCGACGGCCGGCAGCACCGAATCGAACTCAGCCAAGAATTCTGCCAGCGTGTCGGATAGAAGCCAGCCGGTATCGTAGCGATCGCTCGCACCGCTGTAGTTGTACCCGTCGCCGCCGTCGGCGAGGTAGTTGTTGGTTGCGAGCGTGTACGTTGCTGTTGGGTCGAGTTCCACGTAGCTCTCGGAGCCGGCGTCCCAGACCTCGGCGCTCACGATGCGCGAGCCGGGCTCAGATGACGGATCGAACGCGTAGCGCATCCCGCCGACGTGCGGGAATCGCCCGGCGCCTTCCTCGACGCCACCAACGCCGTTCTCGAGGGCTGCGACTAGCTCTTCGCCCATGACCGTCAAGACCGTGAGTTGATTTCCGTAAGGCAAGACTTCGAGAACCTGGCCCATCGCGATGTCGCCGGCCGGGATCGAAGCGCGAATCCCGCCGCCGTTCTGAATCGCAATCGTCGCCCCGAGACCCTGAGCCTTCCACAGCATCGCGTCGCAGATCAGGTTGCCGAGATTCGTCTCACGAACGCGAATGTCCTCGCGCGCACCGTTCAAATCGACGCCGGTCGATCCCACGATCTGTGCCATCAGCGCCTCAATCGCCGGGCGATACGCGTCAAGAAGCTTCACCATCTTGCGATTCTCGGGAATCCGCTCGCCAACGAAGATCGGCTCGCCGGCGTACGACTCCACCACGCCTTCAGCGCTGAACGACACGTTGAGTCGCCCCAGCCGCTTGCCCCACTCGTGAGCTGTGACGACGAGGACGGGCTCACCTGCCGGCGACATCTCGGCAACGGGATAGGGGCCGGCTGTGTCGTCCCCCGGGCCAAGGAGCGTGTGGCTGTGTCCGCCGACAATGACGTCGATCCCGCTGACGGCGCGTGCCAACTCGAGATCGCGCCCGGTGCCCAAGTGTGTCAGGGCGATGATCACGTTGCCGCCGTAGGACTCCAGATCGGCGACGGTCGACTGCGCGGTCGCGATGACGTCGAGGAACTTGACGTTCTCCCCGGGGCTGGAGGCGGTCGCCGTGTGCTCCGTCGTTAATCCGATGACGGCAACCGTCACACCTTCGATGCCGTACAGTGCGTACGGAAAGATCTTGCCGGAAAGGTCGGGATCGGCCGATGCGTCGATGTTCGCACCAAGGATCGGGAAGTCGGCCTCGTCGATAAGGGCGGCGAGCTCGGCCGGCCCGCTGTCGAACTCGTGGTTCCCGGCGCACATCGCGTCGTATCCGAGCTCGTTCATCACGTCGGCCACGACTTCTGCCCCGCCAACGGTGAAGTAGAGGGTCCCCTGGAACTGATCGCCGGCGTCGAGGAACAGGACCTCGTCGCAGTCACCGCGTAGGTCGTCGACGAGGGTCTTCAGCCGCGCCACGCCGCCTTGGAGCGCTTCGCCCCACGGCTCGAACGAGTCGTAGTGCGCGTGCAGGTCATTTGTGTGCAGGATCGTGAGTTCGAGCGTCTCGTCGTGTTCCGTCCGAAGCAGAATCCCGGCCACCACCGCCCCGACCAACGCCGCTGCCAGCAGCAAGAGCTTCCAGTTCATCGCAACCCCTCCTCGTGTCCCTCAAACCTGTTGCGTCTTGGACCGCACCAATCATCGGGGAGCGATGGCATCCGCACAAGATGCGGTATATCGTTCACAGACTCACAGCTTCGTTCGATGTAGAGGATTGGATCGGGCTTCAAGATCGAGGACAACCGGCCCACCAAACCCACGGTGTTCAGCGACCCGCGCGCGATCTTCTTGCGGAGCCACGGACGTGGTATCCTCGGATCGGAATGAGCCTCATTCTGGCGGTGAGAGACGACGAGGACATTGTGGTCGCCAGCGACGGCCGGGTGCTGGCCGAGAATCTCGGCGTGATGTCGGACGACTCACTCAAGACGCTGGCGCTCAATGCGAAGTTGTGCCTCGGACTTGCCGGTCCGACCGACACCATGCGACATGTATTGACCTCGCTCGGGATCAAGTGCCGCGGCAGTCATCCGATCGATCTTCTCGGTGCGTGTCAGGAGGTCGCCTGTCCCGTGGACGTCGACTATCACGATGCCCGCGACGAGTTGACGTCGTTCCATCGCTGGATGACTCGTCGCGTGGGAACGGGACCACGCCGGAGAGGGATTCCGGCCGTCCTCCTCGCCGGAACATCGAACGATCGTCCTGCCCTTTGCAGTTGGCCCTACCCGACTCGGGCCATCGAGGCGGCGGGGGCTTCCGGCTTCTCGGATGCGGTCGTTGGGAGTCTGCCGGAGCGCAGCACGCGCGAGCGGGTCGAGTTTCATCGGATGATTCGCGGAGAGCGAACGACTCGACTTGCGGAGGAAAGGCTGACTCGAGCCGTGCGATTCTGCGCGCGATACTTCGGAACGGCCGGACCGGTCAACGAGACCGTCTTCCTTCGTCGTCTGTCGCGAGGCTTTGAGTTGGGCCGCGCCGAGTAGCCACCCCCTGAAGCTCCTTGAACGGTGGCCGTCTCGCGGCTAGGCTTGCTTGCAGTAGTCGGAAGAGTCAAGCGCCGGCGGCTGGGTTTCGTCGCTGCCGTGGCGCATAGGAGGTCAAACTTGCCGCTTCATCGACACGAATGCGAGTCGTGCGGGCATCAGTATCGCATCCTGGTCAATCGTGGAACGCGAAACGATGCGCCGGTTTGCCCCGAGTGCGGAAGCACGAAGTCGCATCGGATGCTGCCGCTCGTGGCGGTTCACTTCAAAGGGAGCGGCTACTACAAGACCGACCACGGACGCAAGGGCGGCGGTTCGAGCAAGTCCGGCGGGGAAGCCGAACCGGAGGACTCCGCGAAAGCGAAACCCTCGAGCGCCTCCAAGCCTTCAAGTGACTCCGAACCTTCGAAAGCCTCCAAGCCTCAGGCCGACTCCAAGGCTCGGAAGGAGTCCACGGACTCCTCAGCATCCGCCAAGTCGTCATCCGCCGAGTAGATCGGCCGCGGCCTTTCGCGGCGTCCTGTACGCCAACCACACCCCGACAACCACGCATGTCAGCCCAAGGCCGAACCGCGCGCCGACGCGCTCGCCGAGTAAGAGGGCCCCGAGCGCTGCTGCAGCGATCGGGTTCAGGGGCAGAAAGACGGTGACCCTCGCCGGAGAGACCTGGACTGCCGCATCACGATCGAACAAGATCCCGGGCGAACTGCCCCGGTGGATTCCGACCGACGCCCATCACCCGTTGCCGGGATGCGTGCAGTGCCGGCTCGCATGTTCGGCCAACGGCGCGGTGGAGAGCCGAGCAGCACGAAGGCCGCAACCTGTGCGAGAGATGGGGAACCCTTGGCTCCTGCGGATCTCGCAGGAGCGCGGTTCTCGCGGATTCGGAAGCCCCGAGAGCAGGTCAGATCCGCACGCGACCTCAGTCGAGCAGCGCCTCAGTGATGGCCTCGCTCGCTCCGACACAGCCCCAGTCGCTGTTCGACAGGATGACAATCGTGTAGCCCAGCTCGGGATAGATGTTCAGCATGCTGCAGATCCCCGGGAATCCGCCGCCGTGTCCGATCGCTCGGTAGCCCTGCACAATCCGGTCGAAGAATCCGTAGGCGTACGCAACGTCCTCTCGTATGCTGGCCTTCCCCGCAGTCACGACCTCGGTCGATTCCGCGCTGAGCAGCCGATTCCCCATCAACGCGTTCGCGAACGCGAGTAGATCGGGAGCCGTCGAGTACCCGCCTCCCGCAGAGCCGCCACGCATGGGAAGGATGAAGGTGTTGTCGATGGCCTCGTCGAGCTCGTTGTCATCCCGATCGCGAGTCGTGTAACCGATCGCCAGATTGGGCGTCCCTGCGTCCAGTTCGTAGCAGGCCGTATCGGTCATGCCACTCGGCGCGAAGATGTGTTCACGAACGTAGTCGAAGTAGCTCACACCGCTGACCGCCTCGATGATCAGCCCCAAGACGATGTACGCCGAGTTGCTGTAGCCGTTCTGCGAACCGGGTTCAAATCCCAGTGGCTCATCCGCGAAGAGCACGAAGTAGTCGTCGAGCGAGCGGATCTCATCATGAGCGCCGATGTACTGCGGGCTGTCGAAGTAGTTGCCGAGCCCGCCGGTGTGCGTGAGCAGCTGGTGGATCGTGACCGCATCGGCAACGTCCGGATTCGGGTAGTCGGGGAGATACTCCCCGATCGTCCCCTCCAACGACACCAGGTCCTGTTCCACCAACTGCATGATCGCGACACCCGTGAACATCTTGTCTAGCGAGCCCAGATTGAACTTGGTATCGACCCGGTTCGGGATCTCGAGACCTCGATCGGCCATGCCATATGCCGCCTGGAGGATCGGAACTCCCTCATGCGCAATCAGCACCGACCCACAGACTTCCTCCGCGAATGCGAGTTCCTCCAAGACTGTGCGTATCTCCGCGACCCGCTCGTCGATCGACAAGGGCGTCTTCTCCGCTGGCGATGTCTGAGCCGGCGACGCAGAATCCGACGCCGTGGTCCGTTTCTCCGTGACGGAACTCAGGACGATGACCGCGGCTCCGAGAACGACGACAAGCAACACGTTCAGTAGATTCTTCACGCTCTCCTCCTAGATCGTTGCCTCCAATGGCGTCTCCCATCCTCATGCATCCAAAATGTGAGTACTAATCTGTGGCACTCGAACACGTCAGCACCTGCATTCGCCGCGTTGCTCGAGCCAGCCGCTACGAGCATCCGAATGAAAGTCCGACGCCGGGATGTACGGCTTGATATCGAGCAACGGCGTCCCGTCAAGCATGTCGACGCCGTCAACGTGAAGGATGCCGTCCTCGACACAATCGAGCTTCACGATCGAGAGCCCGATCGGGTTTGGGCGGTTCGGGGAGCGTGTAGCGAACAGCCCTCGGGTCTGTGTCTGCCTCGGCGGGACGACCTCCAGATGAAATCCCGTGCTGCGATCGAGATGCCAGAGCAGGATGACGTGCGAGAAGCCACCGAGATCCTTCAGTCCCGCCCGGTAGTCCTCGAATACCTCGACCGTTCCCTTGACTCCGATCGCCTGCGATGTTGACCGAGGCATGCCCTCCTGGCCCGCAAACGGCGTGTGGATGACCCCGATCGGCTTCAGTTCCATGTTGCCTTCTGCACGACTCCCGATGACGATCGCAACGTCCACGCGGCCCTTCACTCCGGCATCAAGTCGGGGTGCTTCTCCTCAATCCAGACCTCAACTTGACGGCACACGTTCTCGCCGAAGATCAATGCCTCTTCGACCATCGAGTCGGAAACCTCTCCCACCCGAACGTAGCCTGCCGTCGCCCTCTTCTTCCCCATAGCTTCGATCTGCCGAAGCACTTCGGCGTCGAGACCGACAGTGAACTGCAGCGACTGAATCGCGTAGTAGTGATGGCTGGGCGTTCCCTTCGGAACTCGGTATCCCGTCGCACGTAGCGCTGCCCGCGCAGCTGTAAGCAGTGCGCCGTAGCAGCAAGAGAGACGCCGGTCAGGACTCAGTTCTGCTATGCGTGCGTCTAGGAGATCCGTGTGTACGATCTCGATCAACTGGAGGATCTCTTGCCGGCTCGTCTCGTGTTCGACAATCAGCCGCGAGTCACGCCAAGACTCAAGGCTCACAGACTCCTCCAATCAGATCGACCCTCTCACCGCTCATCACTCGCTTCAGGAAGTGGTCGCCGTCTTCGACGCGTTGCCGGAACTCCGCCGGAGAGAAGACCGTCGGGTTGACCTCACGACCCAGGGACTCCTGCAGCGGCGAGACCGCCGTGACAACACCCGTGAACGACACGTCGCCAACTACCATGAGATCGACGTCGCTTCTTGCCAGTTCTTCACCTCGTGCGAGCGACCCGTACAGGAACGCGTGTTCGATGGAGTCAGTGAGCGGCAGAAGAGCTTCTCGGAGCGCACCCGCGATCCCGGCCGTCTTCTCGACCAGGCCTCTGAGCTCGTTGAACACGGGGCTCGATCGATTTGCGCTGTAGTACGTCAGGTTCCCTTCTCGCGTCTTGATGAGAATGCCGGCAAGCGTCAGCTTGTGCAGCTCTCGCTGCACCGCACCCTGGCCTGCGCCTGTCAGCCGCACGATCTCCCGGAGATAGAGTTTGCGCTCCGGCAGTGGGAGCAGCAGCGAGAGGATGGAGAGTCTCGTCTTGCCGAGGAGCAGAGCGCCAAGCGAGGAGGGAACGGAACATGTACCCTTCATGGATACATTCGTACTCTTTCTGGGTACAGATGTCAAGTGCCGTTTCCGCCGGCGGGATGCGTTGCGGCGGCAAGCCCCCACTGATGAGCTGAAGACGGAGCATCTCATGAACCTCCGTTGCAGTCTTCGGAATCCTCGCGCACCCAGCGCTCAGTCGCCGCACTCCAGTGCCTCGACGTAGGGGGCCAACGCCCCGAACGGATCGAGCCACTCCATCATCCCCGCAGGCGCGGCGTGGAAGATCACGAACATTCGCTCGGACTCCTCGCAGCACAGCGCTCCGACGCTGACCGATAGGGGCCCATCCTCGGTCACGACATCGAAGCGCTGACAGAGCACGGCGTGCTCGCCGTGATGGCGACAACCAGGTCGAGATCCGGGATCACTTAGATGCGCTGCTCAAACGCTCCCGATGCGTAGTAGATGTCGCTCTCGGGGTACAGCCACCACTGATACCCGTACCCGTGCCAGAGCGGCCGTGATCAACCAGCGCATCCATGCCTCCTCGCGCGATACGTGGCGTCCATCCTCCCCAACTTGAGGATCCTCTCATCTGATCCGTCAGCAGACGACACGAGACGCAGCGCGTCAGGCTCAGCCCGAATCGCGTGGGACATTCCAGTGTGCTGGATACAATCGGCTCAGCGGGAAGAGCATGTCCGACGCAGCAATCCGGGAAGGAGTCTCATGGAGACGGTACGGCTGGGGAAGACGGAACTGCAGGTCTCACGGATCGGTTTTGGGGGGATCCCGATTCAGCGCGTAAGCGACGAAGAAGCGCGGCGCGTTATTCGAAGGACCTTCGATCTGGGTGTCACGTTCTACGACACAGCCAACGGCTACGGAACGAGCGAGGAGCGGATCGGCGGCGCCCTCAGTGATGTGCGGAACCGGATCGTCCTCGCCACCAAAACGCCGGCCCGCGCCCGCGACGGCGCCCTCGAGCACCTCGAGCTGAGCCTCAAGCGACTGCGCACCGACACGATCGATCTGTGGCAGTTCCACAACGTGTCGAGCGAAGAGACCTACGCCAAGGTCGTCGGGCCGGGCGGCGCGCTCGAGGCTGCCCGCGAGGCCCTGCACGACGGCGTCGTTCGCCACATCGGGCTGACCAGTCACTCCTTGGAGATCGCGCTCAAGGCCACCGCCTCGGGCCTGTTCGAGACGATCCAGTTTCCGTTCAACTACGTCACGCGGGAAGCGGAAGAGAAACTGATCCCGCTGGCCGAGGAGCACGACGTCGGATTCATCGGCATGAAGCCGTTCGCGGGCGGCCTGCTCGACGATGCGCGTCTCTCGATCAAGTACGTCCTTCAGTGGGATCGCGTGCTCCCCGACCCCGGCATCGAGACGGTGGACGACATCGAGGGAATCGTGCGCGTACTCGACGGCGATCTCCGGCTGACCTCTGAGGAGCGTCAGGAGATCGAGAGGATCCGAGGCGAAGTAGGAAACCGGTTCTGCCGACGATGCGGCTACTGTCTCCCCTGCCCGGCCGGAATCCGCATTCCGGTGGCGATGAACCTCGTGAGCTACATGCGCCGCTTCCCGGTCGACAATCCGGAGTTCAGTTGGATCGTCGACACCGCCGCCAAAGCCGCGGCGTGCCTTCAATGCGGCGAGTGCGAGACCCGCTGTCCGTACGAACTCCCGATCCGCGCGATCCTCGCCGAGAACGTCGCGGCCTTCGAAGAACTGAAGGCATAGCACAGCTAGACGTCGCGTGAGCCTGACAGGCAGCGCCGAAGAACACCAAAGAAACCTGACTCCGATTCTGCGCCGCTCCCGCGCGATGAGCACTTGGCTCCTTTCGTTCGTCTACCTTCATGAGGCGGGGAACGCCTCGCGGAAGGAGTGTCTTCATCATGCGCTTTCGCCCGTCTCGCCCGTCTCGCCCTGCAGGCATGCTCGGCTTCTCGGTCGTCTGGTTCGGCCAGTTCATCTCACTCGTCGGTTCCGGCATGAGTCGGTTTGCGCTGACGATCTGGGCCTGGCAGATCACGGGGCAGGCCACGGCGCTTGCACTCGTCGGCTTCTTCTCGTTTGCACCGACGGTCCTCCTCAGCCCGATCGCCGGCGCCCTCGTCGACCGATGGAACCGCAAGCTCGTCATGATCCTAAGCGACCTCGCGGCGGGCCTGGCGACGATCGCCATCCTGACACTCCTCCTGCTTGATCGTCTGGAAATCTGGCACCTCTACGTCGCCGGAGCCTTCTCCGGAGTCTTCGGCTCATTCCAGTTCCCCGCGTACAACGCGGCGATCACGACGATGATCCCGAAGAAGCACTACGGCCGCGCGAATGCGATGGTGGGCATGGCCGGGTCGGCGACGGAGATCATCGCCCCGATCCTGGCCGGCTTGTTCCTCGCGGTGTTGGGGATCCGCGGCATCCTCGTTCTCGACATCGTCACCTTCGTCTTCGCCGTTCTCGTCCTACTCTGTGTCACCATCCCACGGCCCGAGCAGACGAGCCACGGTCGCGAAGCACGAGGGAGCGTCTGGGCGGAGTCGCTCTACGGCTTCAAGTACATGCTCAAGCACCGAAGCTTCCTCGCATTGCTCCTTCTCATCCTCGGCGCGAACATCACCCTCCTCACCGGATTCACCGTGCTGCCGCCAATGATCCTCGCCCGCACGGCCAGTGATGAGCTGGTGCTCGGAGCCGTCCAGATGGCTCTCGGAATCGGCGGCGTTGCCGGCGGCCTGATCATGAGTCTGTGGGGCGGCCCCAAACGGAAGATCCTCGGCGTGTTCGTCGGTCTGGCCGGATTGAGCGTCGCCGGCGAGGTCCTCATCGGACTCGGCCGGAGCACGTACGTGTGGGCAGCGGGGGCATTCTTCGTCACGTTCTTCCTCTCTCTGCTCAACACGTCAAGCGGCGCGATCTGGCAAGCGAAGGTGCCGCCCGACGTCCAAGGACGCGTCTTCGCCGTACGCAGGATGGTCGGGGCCATCGGGGCGCCGATCGCGATGCTCTGCGCAGGTCCCCTGGCCGATTACGTCTTCGAGCCTCTGATGGCCTCCGGAAGCCCCTTGGCGGAGACGCTCGCGCGTGTCGTCGGATCGGGACCCGGCGCAGGGATGTCTCTCATGTTCGTTCTTGGTGGCGGAATCGGCCTGATCCTCGCGCTCGGGGGACTGGCCATCCGCAAGCTGAGAGACATCGATGTTATGGTCCCCGATCACGCGAGGGAGTAGATGGCGATGGCTGAGCGAAGGTTGAGCCACGGGGCCTTTGGCACTACCAGATGCAAACGTGCTGGCATGTGGTCGCGGACGCTGACCTGCCCCCGAAGCTTCGATACGCAATATCGAGACACCCCAGATGAAGCCCAACGGGATCCCCGGAACTCGAGCTGCGCTCACTCGATGTCGAAGTCGGCGATCCCGTCTCCGGTGAGGATGACTCTGTTCGCTGCGACAGCCGGGTAGACTGAGTCGAGGTTGACGCCTGCAGACGCAAGCCGACCGAGCAACTTGCCGAGCTCTCCCGGGCGGTCTGGCAGGTCAAGAGCCAAGGCCTCCTGCTCCTCGAAGGTGACTCCGAGCTCCTGCAGCACAGCCCGCGCCTTGTCGGCGTCATCGGCCAACAGGCAGACGCGGCTACCTCCCGGCACACCGACGATGCTGTCTATGTTGACGTTCTCCGCGCCGAGAGCCGTCGCGACCTCAGCCAGTGTCCCGGGCTCGTTCGCAAGGGTGAACCTGAACTCCTTCATTGCGATCACCTCGATCGTCAGGATAGGGCCACAGAGC
>Ga0272443_10004131_pt1 | contig 16185 bp, 17 predicted proteins | sample SSMAcet12_FD_193581 | JGI IMG/M metagenome (GOLD analysis project Ga0272443, IMG submission 193581) | Marine sediment archaeal communities from Little Sippewissett salt marsh, Falmouth, MA, United States - SSM-Acet-12 | ecosystem: Environmental > Aquatic > Marine > Wetlands > Sediment ... | reverse complement strand
ATGGCCGATTTTATTGTGGATATGGGTAAGGAAGGAGGTAGAAAAGGTGGTGAGATTATTTTTGCTGGTCCGCCGGAAAAACTGGCAATACTACAAGGAAGCTATACAGGTGAATACCTCAGGGAGGAGTTAAAATTGTAGGCTTATAATAAGAAATTACGGGATTATGACCCAACTATGTTTTCTGATTCATCGCCTTCGGTGAGCTTCGCTTTACTCCGGTTCGCGCTGCTTGGTTCATAACCCATAACCCATAACTCATAACTCATAACTCATAACTCATAACTCATAACTTTTATTCACCGTCAGCATTATTCATAATATTCAATTATTTATTATTTTTAGCCATTATGGAAAAACCACAAGATCTCGTTCAGTATGCCTTTGAAGACAAGACCTGGAATGAAATACAGGCAATGGATTCATGGAGGGTATTTAAAATAATCTCAGAGTTTGTAGAAGGTTTTGAGAAACTGGCAAGGATAGGCCCCTGTGTTTCGCTGTTCGGCTCGGCCCGGACAAAACCGGATAATGAATATTATAACCTGGCTGAAGAAATAGCCTTTAAGCTGACTAATAAAGGCTATGGTGTGATTACCGGTGGAGGTCCCGGTATAATGGAAGCTGCAAATAAGGGTGCTTTCAGAGGCAAAGGCAAATCAGTGGGTATTAATATTGACCTTCCTTTTGAACAGAAACCAAACGATTTTATCGACGCTGACAAACTTATTACCTTTGATCATTTCTTTGTAAGAAAGGTGATGTTTATGAAATATGCACAGGGATTTATCGTTCTTCCAGGTGGCTTCGGTACATTTGATGAACTGTTTGAGGCAATAACCCTGATACAGACTAAAAAAATAGGTAAATTTCCCATTATAATGGTTGGAAGAAAATACTGGGGGGGACTTGTTGATTGGATAAAAGACACCATGCTCAGGAAGGAAGAAAATATTTCTGAAGAAGACCTCGAACTCTTCAATTTAGTGGATACCGCTGATGAAGCAGTAAATCTTATTGATGTATTTTATTCAAAGTACCTCCTGAGTCCAAACTTCTAATATATATCTTATGCGATACCTAGGCATCATTGCTCTGATACTGTTTTTTTCAATCTCTGCTTTTTCGCAGGAAAGATCTATTAATATCATTACACAACCTTCATGGCCTCCCGGTAGTTATGTGCCGGTTAGAATTGAAATACACATTGATAGTCTGCAGGAATTTGCCAGGTTTTACCAGGGCCTTCCCCAGGGCTTTTCGGTCAGAAGTGGTGAAACTGCAGGGGCTGACTTTTACTGGGAAAACAACCAGGTAAATTTTGTCTGGGTAAAAATGCCAAAAAATGAAATTATAAGGATCAGTTATCTGGCAAAAGCAGATGAAGTGCTGAAAGGCTCGTTCAGGCTCGGAGGAACAATAGATTATGTGATTGAAGGAGATAAACGAAGATCCTTCGAAGCAGACCCTGTGATAGTAAGACTTGACCAGGATGCAATTGTTGAGGATGATATGGAAGATTTCTACAGTGAAGAGCTAAGGACCGATAAGGCTGCCACGAAAGAAACTGTTATAACAAAAGAAATGCCACAGAAAGTTGAATTCAGGGTACAGGTAGCTATCTCTTCTGAACAAATCACAAAACAGGAGCTTGAAAACAGGATAGGATGTCCGTTGAAGTATGATATTACCATTCTTAAAACGGGCAATATGTATAAATATCAGTGTGGTGCTTTTCCTACCTACACTGAAGCGTCTGCCTACCTGGCTGATCTGAAAAGCAGGGGCGTGGATGACTCTTTCCTGGTTGCATTCAGGGGCGATGAGCAGATATCAATAAGCCTGGCAAGAGCACTGACTGAATAATTATAACTTAAGTTTCCTGTCAATCTCCCGCTGGGCATCTTTACGCTTAAGGCTTTCCCTCTGGTCATATTCCTTTTTACCTTTCGCCAGTGCTATTTCAGCTTTTGCCAGACCCCGGTCATTAATGAAAAGTTTTGTCATAATTATTGTCAGGCCACTTTCTTTTATTTTCCTTTCCAGCTTTCTTAATTCCTTCTTGTGCAACAGTAGCTTACGCTCACGTCGTGGTTCGTGATTATTGATATTGCCCCAGTAATATTCCGAAATATTCATCCCTGTGACAAATAATTCACCGTTCCTGAACCTGCAGTATGAATCTATAAGGCTTGCCTTACCCGCCCTGATGGATTTTATTTCAGTTCCGGTAAGCTGTATTCCTGCAACAAAAGTGTCAATGAACAAAAAATCATGCGATGCTTTCTTGTTCTTAATAACTACATTATGTTGCTTTTCCTTTTTCATACACTGCCGGCAAATGCAAAATATATACCTTCGAGCAGAGAACGGATTAACCAGCTAAGGGCAAGGTAAAATACTATCACTATGAGCAAAGCTACAATAAAGTATCTTAAAAAGGCTCTTCTGCTTATATTTTCAATTGTGTTAAGCCCGGTATAAACAATATATGCACCATAAAGGCTTAACAAATTTAATAATGCCAGGTCCGGTAAGAACCTGGTAATAATCACCGTAATGAATAGTGGTGTAAAAGAATAAGTTACCAGCTTGAAATTAAATGAATAGTCCTTACTTTGTACAAATGCCAGCGATATCTCGTTGAGAGTCAAGGAAGATAGTAAAACAGTAAGATAGAAACACAGGAATTGTTTTAATGCTCTGATAACCGGGAAGAGGATGGATAAACCCGAAGGATTATAAATTAACGATCCAACAAAGGCAGAGAGTGATATCATTATAAGAACAGGGATAAGAAAAGAGCCCTGCACTGTTCTGACAGACCTGTTTTCTTTCCTGATTGTTTCCCATGCCCTCACGGGTTGAAAAATAATATATCTTGCCCTGTCTCTGAGCATTCTTAGCTCAACCATATAATCGCTTTTTACAAAGCTGCAAAAATAACTAAATTTATGAAAACAAATTTGCTATGAGCAGTACCAGAAATGACATGATAATAATAACCGGACCAACTGCTTCAGGCAAAACAGGTTTTGCTGCATTACTGGCCTCAAATACCGGAGGTGAAATAATAAGTGCCGATTCAAGACAGGTTTACCGGGGAATGAATATTGGTACCGGTAAAGATTACGATGACTATATAGTTGATGGCCGGCAGGTGCCTTACCATCTTATTGATATTGTCGACCCGGGATATAAATATAACGTATTTGAATACCAGCGCGATTTTCTACAGGTATACCGGCAACTTAAAGACAAAGATGTACTGCCGGTTGTATGTGGTGGCTCGGGGATGTACATTGATAGCATAGTTAGCGGGTACAGGTTAATTAAAGTGCCTGTGAATAAAGAAATAAGGGAGGAACTTGAGGATAAGTCGCTTGCCGATCTTACCGAGATACTTTCATCCTATAAGATGCTGCATAATAAGACTGATGTCGATACCCGCAAAAGAGCAATAAGGGCTATAGAGATAGAGGAGTATTATCGAAATAATCCAGATATAAATGATGAATTTCCAAAGTTACGACCATTGATACTGGGAATATCGTTCGACAGGGAAGTACGGAGGAGAAGGATAAGTAAGCGACTTGAGACAAGATTAAAATCAGGACTGGTTGAAGAGGTCAGGGAATTGCTTGACAGTGGTGTCTCATCAGATGACCTTATTTATTATGGATTGGAATACAAATTTATAACCTGCTATCTCCTTGGAGAGATCGGTTATGATGAGATGAGACATGGCCTTGAAACAGCCATTCACCGGTTTGCAAAGAGGCAGATGACATGGTTCCGGGGAATGGAAAGGAGAGGTATTACCATACACTGGATTGATGGAGAACTTGACAATAAGGATAAACTTTATATCGCGATTGACCTACTAAAGAGTAAGTCAGAATGATGAATAAAGATTAACTGATGGTGAACCCGTACCACCCGCCGTAAGGCAATCTTCATTCATAACTTTGCATCATACAGTAAGGTATACTATTTTAAGTAGGTGTCCAACCACTCGAAAAACTCTCTCTGCCATATAACGGCGTTCTGAGGTTTTGTAACAAAATGTGTTTCGTTATGAAAGAACAGCAGCCTGCTGGGCACATCGTTTAACTGAGCAGCTGTAAATGCTTCCAGGCTTTGCGTATAGGGTATCCTGTAATCATGTTCCCCGACGATAATGAGTATGGGTGCTGTCCACTTATCCACATTCAGGTGTGGTGAGTATTTGTATCCTTCAGGTTTGGGGTTTTCCCAATATGGTCCGCCTACATCCTTATTTGGAAACCAGAGCTCTTCAGTTGAACCATACCAGCTCTCTATATTAAACATACCGCAATGAGATATCAGTGCCTTGAACCTGCCTTCATGTATTCCAGCCAGGTAAAACACTGAATAGCCACCATAACTTGCCCCCACGGCTCCCAGTCTTTCTTTGTCAACATATGGTTCGGTGGCCATATAATCAATGGCATCAAGGTAGTCCTGCATATTTTTACCGCCGTAGTCTCCGGAAATCTGTTCTCTCCATTCTGATCCGAACCCTGAATTACCCCTCCTGTTTGGGGCTACCACTATGTAACCGTTGGCTGCCATCATCTGGTAATTCCAGCGATATGACCAGCTCTGGCCCAGGGGCCCCTGAGGGCCTCCCTTGCAATAAAGCAGTCCAGGGTATTTTTTCGAAGGATCAAAACCAGGAGGATATATTATCCACATCTGCAAATCTTTACCATCGCTTGTTTTGATATAGCGTTCTTCGGTCTCACCCATCTCAATATACTGAAAGATATGTTCGTTTACCGAGCTTATCATATTCATGTCACCGGAGGGCAGTGATACTGTGGCTATTTCTGTGGGCATCGACATTGACTGGATGCCGGTAATGATTTTGTCATCGTATACTGCTACAGGGCTGTAGTCATACTTACCACTGCTTACCTGGCTTATTTCACCTGAGGCCTGGTTAATACTGAAGATCTGGGTGCTTCCAAGATAGGGACATGAAAAATATATGGTAGAGGCATCAGGTGACCAGATTATGTTCTCAATATTATAATCCCAACCTTCGGAAGGCCATAATACAGATTCCTCTGCAAGATCATAAATGAAAAGACGTTCGAGGTCTGATTCATAACCTTCCTCTTCCTGGCTCTGCCATGCTATCTTTAATCCGTCGGGGGAGAACACCGGGTAATGGTCGAATCCCCTGTTTGCTTCACTGAGATTTATTGTACTTTCAGAATCTATATCATAAAGAAAGATGTCTGTATTGGTACTTACAGCATCTTCCATTCCACTTAGCTTTTTACAGGTATATGCGATTTTTTTCCCGTCGGGGTCCCAGCTTATCTCTCCCTCATCGAACCATGGTGCTGTTGGCGACTCATACTTATAACCTTCCATAATGTCCTTAATTCCCGTAACGGATTCCCCATCAAAAGAAGCGACGAAAATATGGCTGTATGAATAATCGTGCCAGTAGTTCCAATGTCTGAACATCAGATCATCAATAATCCTCATATTTGCCAGAGGCATATCGTGTTTCTCATTGGGTGTCTGGTCAAGTTTAACCCTCCTTGTAAAGTAGATCATATTATTCTGTGGTGATACAGAATAGATCTCAAAGTTATCCAGGTATGCTACTTTCTTCTTTCCGGTGCCGTCAGGATTCATTGTCCAGAGGGCTCCCTCTCCTGTGAATGCTATCTTCTTGCCATCCATTATCCAGGATGGTGAACTCCCACCATTGTTTGTCAGCTGTCTTGCTTCACCGCCACCTGAAGAAACAGAAAAGATATTTGTTCTTCTTGCTTCATCAGCCAGGTTATAATCTGTTAAAGTGAATAATACCGTTTCACCGTCGGGAGATGGACTTATACTGCCCATCCTCCTGAACTTCCATAGTATTTCCGGGGTCATTATTCCTCCTTCTTTTTCCTCTTCGGTAAGTTGGAGGTCGAAGGTAGCCTGTTCATCCTTTTCGGTTGTCTTACAGGAATAAGCAGCAAGCACCAGTATTACTGATGCTGCAAATACGTTAAGACGATTCATATTTTAAGTTTTGGGTTTTATCGCTTCAATAATTTTATGGCTCAGTTCATCAAAAAGTTCCGGGTTATCCAGTAATATTTGCTTAACAGCTTCCCTTCCCTGACCGAGTTTTGTATCGCCATAGCTGAACCACGATCCGCTTTTAGTTAAGATATTATGTTCAATACCCATATCAATTATTTCACCTGTACGGCTGATTCCTTCGCCATACATAATATCAAATTCAGCTTTACGGAATGGAGGAGCCAGTTTATTTTTCACTACTTTAACCCTTGTACGGCTGCCAATGACATCTTCACCTTCTTTTATCTGGCTAATTCTTCTTATGTCGAGCCTCACCGATGCATAGAATTTGAGGGCATTTCCTCCTGTTGTTGTTTCGGGGTTTCCAAACATGACACCTATTTTTTCCCTCAGCTGGTTAATAAATATACAGCAGGTATGTGTTTTGCTGATATTTGCCGTAAGCTTCCTCAATGCCTGGGACATAAGGCGTGCCTGGAGCCCCATCCTGGAATCGCCCATTTCCCCTTCGATTTCGGCCTTTGGTGTAAGAGCAGCAACGGAATCAATTACGACGATGTCAAGTGCTCCTGACCTGATAAGATGATCGGCTATCTCAAGTGCCTGTTCCCCATTATCCGGCTGGGAAATGAGAAGGTTATCTATGTCGACTCCCAGCTTTTCGGCATAGAACCGGTCAAAGGCATGTTCTGCGTCAACAATGGCAGCAACACCTCCGACTTTCTGCGCTTCGGCAATGACCTGTATTGCCAGCGTTGTTTTTCCCGAAGCTTCCGGTCCGTAAATTTCGGTAACCCTGCCCCTGGGAATACCTCCGATTCCAAGAGCCATATCAAGACCTATTGATCCTGTGCTTATTGACCTTACGTCCTGTACTGCCTGGTCGCCAAGTTTCATTATTGTGCCCTTGCCAAAATCTTTCTCTATCTTACCTATCGTAATCTCCAGGGCTTTGAGCTTGTCCTTATTAATTTCTTTTTTTTCGTTACTCATACTATAGACTTAGGTTGTTTGATTTATTATTCGTACAGCTTGTATATCTGTTCAGCGTGTTTCTTAGTGTCCACTTTCTTTATTACTTCCTCGATAATGCCCTCATCATTAATGATATAAGTAGTACGCAGTACGCCCATGAATTTCTTACCATACATTTTCTTCTCTCCCCATGTGCCGTAGTCAGACATTATTTTCTTTTCAGTATCGGATATCAGAGGAAAGGGAAGATTATGTTTACCTGCAAATTTTTGGTGAGATTTTTCTGAATCAGGACTGATACCCACAACTGCAAATCCTTTTTCAATAAGGTCATTATAATTATCCCTCAGGTTACATGCCTCATTTGTGCATCCTGGAGTGTTATCTTTTGGGTAAAAGTACAGTACCAGCTTCTTTCCTTTAAAATCATCAAGGTCTATTTTGTTGCCGTTTTGATCGGTACCTGTAAAAAAAGGGGCCTTTTGCCCTGCTTTAAGTTCTATCATAATTGCTTATTATTTTTATATTAAACGTAAATTTACGAAGTTTGAATCGTATATTGAAACAAAAAATGTAATTGTTATTAACAACAATTATGGATGTGAAAAGGTTGAATATGAACACACGGAAATTATTACCAGCATTACTTTCAGTGATAATTATTTCCTCTATTAATTCCTCAGCTCAGGATCCCGCTTTTATTCCTGACAGGATTGTTGCTGAGACAGCATTTAATAACGGGGACTATGCAATTGCACTGAAACACTACGAAGCCCTCTCCGATAGTTACAGGGCTGACCCTGTCTATAAATATTATTGTGGGGCCTGCCTTGTTAACCTGCAGAAGAACCCCGTAAAGGCTATAGATTTGTTGAAAGATGCGATAGCCAGTTCATCATCTATCAGGCAGGTGTCTAATAAAGCCTGGTTTTTCCTTGGAAGAGCATATCAAATGAATGGAGATTATGACCTTGCCGTAGATGCATATGACACTTTCCGTGATCTGGCACGGAGGAGGGAAGCAAGGGAGATGGGGATTGATGCCCTTATTGCTGATTGCAAGAGAGGCACAGGCAGCATTGAGGCGGAAAGTGCCCAGGTGGAAGAAGGGGAAGATGAAATTATACCGGTCGAAGAGCATACTGCCCTTGAGGATGATACTGCTCATGCTGTGACTGAGAAAGTTACCGGCCCCGGGGTTGAGTACGAGAAGATGGCCAGGCAAGCTCTCGAATATCAATTCAAAGCCGATTCAGTATTGCGACTGGCCGACAGGTACAGGGAAAGTCTCTCAGAACTAGCAGAGTCGGACAGGCAAACAGTGAGAACGAAAATATTATCACTCGAAGAAGCAGCGTTTGAATACCAGAAAATTGCTGATCAAAATTACCGTGATGCAGCAAGAATGGCCTCGGCAAAATATGATGAGCGCATAATACCGGGATACTATGATGAAGAAGATATAAGCAGGGAGGAAGAAGAACAATATAAAGCTAAAGAAGAGGAAGATACATTAGTTGCCAATACTGACCTCACAGAGGCTTATACAATGGTGATGGCTGTGGAACGTCCGGCACCTGTTCTGTCATTGTTCAGCGACAAATATGAGCAGGAGGATATTCCTGTTAACCCTGAATTGCCGGAAGGACTGTTTTACAGGATTCAGCTGGCTGCCTTCAGAAACCCTCAAAAAGCATCTTTCTTTGATGGCCTTGGGCCCCTGAGTATCTACAGGGCTGATGGTTCGGATATTAATTTCTATTATACGGGGATGTTCAGGTCAAAAAAGGAGGCAGAGGACGCCCTGGTAAAAGTAAAGCAGAAATCATTCAAAGATGCTTTTATTATTCCCATGATGGATGGCAGCAAGATAAGTATGGAAAAAGCCGGGCAACTGGAAAATCAATGGGCACACATAAGCCTGTTCGAACAGGATACTGTAATAGCAGTTAAGAATGAATCAGCAGAACCGCCGACACTGGTTTACAGAATCCAGGTTATGAAGTTAAAGAAGAAAGCAAAGGATGACGAACTGGAGTTGCTCGAAAGGCTGGCTGATAAAAGAAGTTATGATATTTTTGAAACAGCTTCTAAAGAGTATGTGTATTTAATAGGAAAATTTCTTACTTTTGAAAGTGCTGCGTCTTATGCCGATTTGCTTTACCGGAATGGAATGAAGGATGCAAAAGTTGTAGCATATCTGGGGAATAAGGAAATTCCGCTGGAAACGGCAAAAGAATTGTTTGATTTGTATTTTGAAAAATAATTGATTGAAGGCTTTTAAAACTGTTCGTATTTAAGAAAGATGAAAGAAAAGCCAATTCCACATAAGAGGAAAGCAGAAGACGATTATGAGTATACACTTATATTGTTCAACGATGAGTACAATACCTTTGAACACGTAATTGAGTCATTGGTTGAAATATGTGGCCATGACCCTGTACAGGCTGAACAATGTGCTTTGATTGCTCATCACAAAGGAAGCTGCGAAATAAAATCAGGAATAAAACAGATACTGTTATCAATGCGTAGAGGTCTGATCGACCGCAACCTTAGCTGTGAAATAAAATAATTCAAAATGGGAGCTCTGGGTATAGTTATCTTTCTAATAATTCTGGGAATTCTCCTTTTCCTGGTTGAGTTTCTTATCGTGCCTGGAATAACTATTGCTGGCATCGGTGGAGCTATAAGCATAATAGCCGGAGTGGTTATAGCCTTCTATTATGAAGGAGCTACAACCGGATTAATAGTCCTGATATCAACAGCAATGTTGATAGGATTGACAGCGGTCTTTATGCTGAAGGCTGGTACATGGAGAAAACTTATGCTGGATAAGGCTATCGACGGCAAAGTTGACTTTGTCAGAATGGAAGAAGGCAGGATAAAAGTAGGCGATAAAGGCAGAACGATCACAAGACTTAACCCCATGGGCAAAGTAATGGTGGGAGATGAATATTACGAAGCAAAGGCACTGGATAAACTGATAGCCCAGAATACAGATGTAGAGATAGTTAAGATAGAATCAAATAAAATAATTGTAAAACCATTAAATTCAGAATAATATGAACCCAATAGCATTGTATGTAATAATTATTGTAGGAGTAATAATTCTTCTATGGCTGCTGCTATACCTTGTACCTATAGGACTATGGTTTCAGGCCCTTGTCTCAGGTGTCAGAATATCCCTTTTACAACTAATCTTTATGCGCTGGCGTAAGGTGCCACCATCAGTAATTGTGGTCGCGATGATTGAAGGAGATAAGGCAGGCATAAAGTTGAACAGGGATGATCTTGAAGCACACTACCTTGCAGGAGGAAGGGTGGCACAGGTGGTGCATGCACTTGTGTCGGCTGCAAAAGCAAATATAGACCTGCCCTTTAATATGGCTACAGCTATCGACCTTGCCGGACGGGAGGTGTTCGAAGCTGTACAGATGTCCGTTAACCCCAAAGTAATAGACACACCACCTGTAACTGCCGTAGCTAAGGATGGTATACAGCTTATCGCCAAGGCAAGAGTGACCGTAAGGGCAAATATCAGACAATTAGTTGGTGGCGCCGGCGAAGAAACTGTACTGGCACGAGTTGGTGAGGGGATTGTATCTTCTATAGGATCAGCTAACAGTCATAAACAAGTACTTGAAAATCCTGATTTTATCTCAAAAGTAGTGCTTGAAAAAGGTCTCGATGCAGGGACAGCTTTTGAAATCCTCTCTATTGATATTGCTGATATTGATATAGGTAAAAATATTGGCGCTGTGCTGCAGATGGACCAGGCAAATGCTGATAAAAATATTGCCCAGGCAAAAGCTGAAGAAAGAAGAGCTATGGCCGTGGCATATGAACAGGAAATGAAAGCTAAAGCACAGGAAGCAAGAGCTAAGGTTATTGAAGCCGAAGTTAAAGTGCCGCTTGCTATCGCTGATGCGTTTAAACAAGGCAATCTCGGTATAATGGATTATTACAGGTATAAGAACATTGAGGCCGATACCAATATGAGGGATTCACTCTCAAAACCTGATGATAAACCTAAAAAATAATACTTAAAAAATAATTTACGCTGATTATTAAAAATAATCCCCCTCTGGAAAAAGAGGGGGATTGTTTGTTTTATGCAACAAGTACAATAATATCATACACGACCAGGTGATTCTTTACCCTGTATGAGAAATCTTGACAAGAAACGATCAAACAGTACGAAAGCTATAATACCTGCTGAAATATAGAAGACATAACTTGACAAATAGAGTATTTTTTGAGATGAGAAATATTCATGCATCCCGGTACCAAAGCCTGATATCTTATCCATCATGATTGTCATCCAGGAATATTCAGAAGCTGATGGTAATGTGGAAGCAAGTATAATAAGGCCGGTAAAAATAAGAGCGACTACAAGAACAAATTTTCTTTTGATAGGATTTACATATGTATATTCCTTTTCCATCTTGATGCGCGACATTACGTTACCTGTAAATCCCGAAGGAGCTTCCTCAGGACCAGTAAGGTCAACAAATTCCTTAATAATGTCATTTTCAGACTTTTTCATAATTTATTTCTTTTACCGTGTTCTTTTCTAATATTTCCTTCATCTTCTTTCTTGCCCTGAAAAGTCGGACTTTAATATTTGACCTGGATATTCCTGTAATTGAGCATATCTCTGTATGACTCAGGTCCTGGTAATAATGCATCGTAATAATGGCCCGGTCTTCATGGTCTAGCTTTTGAATTGCATATGCGAGGAGAATTCTCCTGTATTCAATTTCGGCCTCATCCTCGGAGATATTACTCCTCAAAAAATCAGCTGAATCGGCAGGGAAGTCATCAATTCTCAGGATGCCAAGTTTATTCTTTCTTACAAACGTTATAGATGTATTATATACTATACGGTATAACCAGGTGGTAAAACGACTGTTCCCTTTAAATGACCTCAATGAACGAAAGACTTTTACGAATGAATCCTGTGCTATCTCTTCAGCATCTTCATTGTTGCCGCAAATCTTCAGGGCAAGATTAAAGACATTATCCTTATGTCGTTCAACTATAGATGCAAACGCTTCCTTCTTCCCTGATAAAACCAGGTCGATATAATATCTGTCGCTATTGCTAGTATCCATTTTCCTTTTAGACGCCGGCCTTTGATAAGTGGTTACAAAGAAAGTTAAGAAAAATTGTAACCGGAAGAAAAAATAATTGTCTAATGGGTAAATATTAATCAAAAAAATAGAAATCATGGAAGTATTAATAGCTTTTATCGCGTTTTTTGCAATGACCTTTGGAATATATTATATGTATTTCACAACCAGGAATAAAGAAAGAATGGCCCTGATTGAAAAAGGCGCCGATGCATCATTATTTCAGTTACCCAGAGAAAAGGGTGATGCCAGACGGTTTTTCCATCCGCTTAAGGTTGGTCTGTTTATGATAGGTCTTGGTATCGGTGCAGCAGCCGGTTATTTTGTGGGTGAACTGGGTATGCACCCGGGTGCATCTTATCCAAGTATGATATTTATTTTTGGAGGTTTGGGACTACTGGTTTATTACCTTCTAACACCAAAGAAATAAAATATCTCTGGGGTGTATATGCTTATTTGTATACACCCCATATTTCATTTTCATCACGCTGTAAATACTCTTTGGTAAATACTCTTTGAATCACTCCTGATTTTTTTTTTAGCTTCCGTACTTTTCTCCTGCTTGCATAAACCTGAAAAAGGAAAAATATCACAATTAACCTGTTTACTGGCTTCCTGAGGTATATAATTTACTTCTTGATTTGTTTAAAGCAAATCAGCGAACCAATCATTCCTGAGAATAAACTTAGCATATAGAATTATTTTTTAAGTGTAATTAGTACATTAAATTGTTTTTTTTATATTTGTTTAATGAACCTGGTATAAATAATAAGAGTGTCAAAATCCATCCTTTTAAGGGTAATGGGTGAGGGTTGAAATTGATGTCCGGGTATAGAATGTTGAAAGTTCTTCCATATTTTTATACATAACCAACTCTTAATAAAATGACTATAATTGACTGGATTGTACTCGGATTATTTTGTATTGCTCTTGTAGGTGTAATTATCTGGATTGTAAGAAAGAAAGATGAGACCTCATCTGATTATTTTCTTGCAGGGCGTGATGCCACATGGCTGGCCATTGGCGCATCAATATTTGCTTCCAATATTGGCTCCGAGCATTTAGTTGGGCTTGCAGGAACAGGTGCTTCCAGTGGTATGGCGATGGCGCACTGGGAGATACATGCCTGGGTAATACTCATACTCGGCTGGTTGTTTGTTCCTTTTTATGCCAGGAGTGGTGTATTTACCATGCCGGAATTCCTTGAAAAAAGATATAATTCACAATCCCGGTCCATCCTTTCTATTATCTCCCTGGTGAGTTATGTACTTACCAAGGTTGCCGTGACGGTTTATGCAGGGGGCGTTGTTTTTAAAGAGGTTTTTGGCATACAATCAATGTTCGGGATTGATTTCTTCTGGATCAGTGCCATAGGCCTCGTCTTGCTAACTGGCGTATACACTGTGCTTGGAGGAATGAAAGCCGTTCTGGCTACATCGGTTATACAGACGCCGGTATTACTTGCCGGGTCAATTGTTATACTGATAATGGGATTAATTCAGCTCGGCGGATGGAATGAGATGATGGAAATATGCAGGGCTGTTCCTGTTAATGAGTATGGTGACAATATGACCACGCTGGTCCGTTCAGCAAAGGATACAGAATTTCCATGGACGGGAGTCCTTTTCGGATCGGCAATAATAGGTTTCTGGTATTGGTGTACCGACCAGTATATTGTACAGAGAGTGCTTTCCGGGAGAGACCAGAAGCAATCGCGCCGTGGTGCGATTTTTGGTTCATATCTTAAACTTACTCCTGTCTTTATTTTCATGATTCCAGGTATGATTGCCTTTGCCATGAATGAGAAAGGCTTATTGGATCTGACGAATTCAGATGCCGCTTTCCCCGCTCTGATTACAGAGCTGTTACCAGTAGGATTTAAGGGGATTGTGGTAGGAGGAATACTTGCTGCTTTAATGAGCTCTCTCTCATCCTTATTCAACTCTTCAGCTACCCTCTTTACTGTTGATTTTTATAAAAAATATAATCCGGAGGCAAGTGAGAGACGCCTGGTGGCAGTAGGAAGAATAGCAACAGTTATTGTTGTGATCCTGGGTATATTGTGGATACCGGTAATGAGAGGACTAGGTAATGTTCTTTACCAGTACCTTCAGGAAGTACAGTCTATGCTCGCTCCTGGAATTGCAGCTGTTTTTCTGCTGGGTATTCTGTCAAAGAGAACTACCCCTGCAGCCGGTCTGACGGGTCTTGTAACCGGATTCTTTCTCGGGATGCTTAAGCTGGGATTCATGGTGTTTGAGAGTAGTATAGCACCGGGATCAATCTGGTCAAAAGTGTTTGTCGAAACCAATGTTTACCATTACGAGGTAGCTCTTTTCTTCTTTGTAATACTCCTGATGGTAGTCGTAAGTTCATTTACCAGGAAGGTAGATGCAGAATCTATCAGGGGTTTTTACCTTCGTTCCGCTTCCCCAGAGCAGAGAGCTATTACAAGAGCAAGCTGGACTAACTGGGATCTCGTAAATTCAGCTATTGTTATCATTGTTGTTATAGCATTTTATGCATATTTCTGGTAAAAATGTTTGATAAATGGATATTTATAGAAATTCTGAAATCTGGTTTGCTACAGGCAGCCAGCACCTCTATGGTGAAGAGACATTAAGAAAAGTAAGAGAAGATTCCGAAAAAATAGCAGCATATCTTGACAAGATTGAAGATATTCCTGTAAAAGTAGTCTTTAAACCTGTACTGACATCCTCGGATGCTATTACAGGATTATGTTTGGAGGCTAACAATAATGAAGAATGTATTGGTCTGATAACCTGGATGCATACATTTTCACCTGCCAAGATGTGGCTGAACGGACTTAAGTCGCTAACAAAACCACTTCTGCATTTCCATACACAGTTTAACCGTGATATACCCTGGAAGGATATAGATATGGATTTTATGAACCTGAACCAGTCAGCCCACGGGGGAAGGGAGTTTGGATTTGCCGGTGCACGGCTCAGACTTGACAGGAAAGTGGTGGTGGGTCACTGGAAAGATAAAAGCTGTATCGAAGACATAGCGATATGGTCAAGGGCAGCCCTTGCGCTGGCTGATACAAGAAAGCTCAGAGTGGCACGGTTTGGTGATAATATGAGGGATGTTGCAGTTACTGAAGGAGATAAAGTATCTGCTCAGATACAGATGAATTATTCTGTTCATGGCTATGGTGTGGGTGATCTTGTGAAAGAATGTGAAGAGGTGTCGAACGGAGAAATCACCAGGCTTGTTGAGGAATATGGCGATTTATACAGGGTGGAGGATAAGAACATCTTAAAATCAGAATTCTTGAAAGATGCGGCACGAATTGAATTAGGATTAAGAAGTTTCCTTATTAAAGGTAGATTTAAAGCATTCACCACAAACTTCGAAGACCTTCACGGATTACCACAATTACCCGGGCTGGCAGTGCAAAGGCTTATGGCAGAGGGTTATGGCTTCGGAGCTGAAGGTGACTGGAAAACTTCAGCTCTGGTGAGATCAATGAAAGTAATGGCAAATGGCCTGGATGGAGGAACATCTTTCATGGAAGACTATACCTATCATCTTGAGCCTGATAATAATGCTGTGCTGGGAGCACATATGCTTGAGATATGCCCGAGTATCAGCGGGGGAAAACCAAAACTGGAAATACATCCATTATCTATTGGAGGTAAAGAAGATCCTGCAAGACTTGTATTTAAAGCAAAACCGGGGGATGGCATAAATGCTTCGATCATTGACATGGGTAACCGCTTCCGTCTTTTACTTAACCCTGTTAATGTTGTTAAATGTCCTGATATGCCCAAGCTACCGGTTGCAAGCGTGCTCTGGAAACCCATGCCTGATCTTAAAACATCGGCGTCAGCATGGATACTGGCAGGAGGGGCTCATCATACAGGCTTCTCAACTGCCCTTGACTGGAGGTACCTGTATGACTTTGGTTCAATGCTGGGAATTGAAACAGTAATTATCGACAAAGAAACGAATATAAAGGACCTTACAAAAGAAT
>Ga0272443_10004130_pt1 | contig 16185 bp, 10 predicted proteins | sample SSMAcet12_FD_193581 | JGI IMG/M metagenome (GOLD analysis project Ga0272443, IMG submission 193581) | Marine sediment archaeal communities from Little Sippewissett salt marsh, Falmouth, MA, United States - SSM-Acet-12 | ecosystem: Environmental > Aquatic > Marine > Wetlands > Sediment ... | reverse complement strand
GGAGCAGAGAATCCGTTGCGACAACGAACTGACCTGACGTCGAACATCTCCCCGCGAAGGCGAGGAACGGACAAGCAAATCTGCGCAGTCAGAAACAGGTGATATCGTAAAATCCGGTCTTAAGCCTGCTTATGGGCACTGCCCATCATCGTCCGGCGACGGGCGTCAAAAGTCGGCCAGTCGAACTCAAAATCCAATCCCCGGGACAGCTGATCGACCTTTTCCGCATAACCGCAACGCCGGTGTGCGTCCTGAATCTTGACCGCCAGCGGGCTTATCATCAAATCCCCATGCCAGACGTACGGCTCAGACCGGTCCCGATACAACAACCCCGCTTCCAACGCCAAGGCCATATCCTGAAGAGAACGCCCCGTTCCGGCCTGTCTGATAGCCACCAGCTCGGCCTGTCTCCGGGGATCAACAAAGAAAAACGAAGGGCTGTAGATGACCGCGTTGTGGAAACGATCGGAAACGACCAGCAGGGCATCCAGCCGCAAACGGCGGGCCACGGCGTAGAAGACTTCCAAAACCTCATGAACAATTCCCAGACCGGGATATTCCTGCCCCGGCAGGCGCGGCCGCTCCGGGGTAAAATCAGCCAGCGGATTCTGCAGGGTCATCCAGTCGATGAAGGCAACATTAAAGGAACGGTTGCCACACTCTGATTTCAGCAGGGGTGCTTCAGCAGGCACAGTCCAACTACTATTCCTGAAGCGACCCTCGGTCAGCAGGAAAGACCGTCCTCCATTGTGGCCCCAGACGCGCAGCAACTGCGTCCAGGCGTCGTAACCGGTGACCTCGACCTTGAAATCGCTAAATCCCTGAGCCTCGAGAAGTTTAAAAACACCCAGGGTTTCAAGGGCGTACCGAACACCGTTCGAGCTATAATAGCCGAAGAGCTTTGATGGAGCGTTTTCGACGCTCAGGTCCCGTACGCCAAAATGGGGGATAACGTCACTGTCTCCAACCAGTCGACCGGCATCCAACGTCTTTGCAAGTTGATGAATAGTTCCGAATTTGGGTTCCGTTGTCCTGAGGCCAAGGAACCGGCGAAAGGGGTGATACATCTGTCTTCTTAATTACTTCGTATATCAAGTTATTGCCGGATTATGTCTGCAGTAAGCATCCGTTTCACCCCGGAAAGTCAATCATGCGGGTTTTTCGCGGATGCTTCAAACACGGGCAATATAATAAAATATTGGGGTGAGTGAAGGGATTTGAACCCTCGACCTCCTGGGCCACAACCAGGCACTCTAACCAACTGAGCTACACCCACCACACATATTATGGTACGCCAGCAGGGATTCGAACCCGGGACCTACGGATTAGAAGTCCGTTGCTCTATCCAGCTGAGCTACTGGCGCACTGTTCGTGAAAAAAACGTTCTTGTAGTCACTTTGCTTATATTTGTCAAGACAAAACACTGACCCGGAGTATTACCGAACATACCCCGCGACACCGTCGTATATGTACCCCTTTTTCCGGTAGTCTTCACCCCGGGGATCCGTCGTGTAGAAATACGCCTCCGTTTCAGGATTGAACCAGGTGTACAGATCTCTGGTATAGGGCAGTTTCAGTGTCGCGATATTCCCGATCGGACCGTCAAAGACATATCCCGCGAGAGAACGCTTCCCCCCCGACCGGTTGTACGAGTAAAAATGAGTCCCCTTCGCCGGATTATGCCACTGGAAAAATTCCGTGGTCCCGGGCGTCCCCGGGCGGAAGAGCCTGAAGAGCGGCCCCTCTTTCCGGTACCCCTGCAGGTACAGCCCCCCCGGTACGTCCCCGGGAGACAGGATGATATCCGCCCCTTTTGTATAGCTGTAAATATCTATGTATTTTGGAAGCTTATCACCGGTAACATCAAGCGATACCTCAACGATGTCGATCCCCTCGTCGGCGTAGAAAATGATGTTTTCGGTGTAGGAACCGGCGGGCAGTCCCTCGGGGCTGACCGTTACCGTAATGTAGTCCGCCTCATTGGTCGTCGTCCCCCGCTCGGGTGATATCCCGATCCACCCCTTCCTCCCCCGGGTGATCTCCTCGGTATAGACCCGCACACCTTCGATCTCCATGGTCCCCCCCCTCACCCTGAGGACGAGGAGGTGCGGCTCCCATTCGGCGAGATTTTCCGCCGCCGGGAATTCGACCCGCTCCCTCTCCTCCGCGGCGCAATCGATCTCGCCCGCCAGGCGGCCGTCGACAAAGACCTCAACGGTGCCCCCATAGATATCCTTCCAGAGGAATACGGCGATGCCGCTCCCCGCAAACGAGTACCGGAAGAGAGAGTCTTCCCCCGTACTATACGGATACCCTTTATTTTCGGTCCATTCGCCGGAAAGGGTGATCCGGTCCTTGAGGCGCTCCGGGACAATGTAGCGATCCTTCCCCGAGACGGTCTCATTTGCAAATGATCGGTACCGTCCTCTTTCGGGGGTCACTCCCCGGAACGTCTTCCTGTTGCCCTGCAGGATCGCACCCCATTTCAGGACATTCTTCCCCACATTCTTCAATCTGATCTTTCGTATCAGTGTCCCGTCCGCCGGAACACTGCCGAAATCTATCCCGAGGGGTTGTATATCCATGGAGGGACGAGATCCCCTCTCGGCCACGGCGAATTTCAGGAATACGGACCGCTCCCCGCCATTAAAGTATAGTTTTAATTCTTCCCTATAAGTTCCCGTAGATAGAAATTTTTCATAGGATATTGAATTATGGCCCGCATTGAGGCGTATCCGAACGGCGAACAGTCCGCCCGCAGGGGTTCCCTCTTCCGTCATGGACTCGACGGAGACGCGCAGGCGGCGTCCCGACTTCCCGGCCGTCCCCGAAGGGATGCCACCCTCCGTGGGTATCCAGTCTCCTACCCCGTATGCCCGCCAGATCAGATCCCCTCCCCCGACATTTCTGAGGGAGATGAAGCCCTTCGAACTCTCGCCGGGGCCGATCGTGCCGAAATCTACCTCGCGGGGAGATACCAGCAGGACAGGACCGGTGGTATCCTCTTCGACGTCGATGACCGCGATATTGCTGCTCACGGCGCCCTTCACCCTCCGGATCTCGACACGGCCGGCCCGGTTAGCGATAAAGACCGGTCGCCTGCGCAGGAAAAAACCGATTGAATGGTCGGAGGTTACCCACCTGCCGCCCGAACCGCTCGACAGATCGGTCCTGCTCCCGTCCGACCAGATGCCGGTCGCCCGTAAGGACATTCTGTCGTTTACCGCCATTTTCAGAGAAACGGGGGTCAGGGAGATGGAGGTGAGGGAGAGGATGGTGAACGGGATCGATATCTCTTCATCGCCCCCGTTCGATCGCACCAGGATGGTCCCCTCGTACTGTCCTTCCGGAAGCCCCGTGGCGTCAACGGTGATCGGTACGCTCTTCGCGCCGATGCCGCTCAGACGGCTGTATCCGGCCTCCTGTCTGTTCGACGCGCCCGGTTCAGCGCCCCATGCGGGGACGTTTTTGCCCGCTGTCTCCCTCTCTCTGCCGCCTGGAGTGACACTCCCCCCTACCACCAGCCAGGAGACGCGGCTTATGACCTCCCATTTCAGATCCCCCGTACCGGCATTTCGGAGGGAGAGTGAGAGGGGCTCCGTCGAATCCTTCTCCATATGGTCCAGGGTGACCTTCGGCAGACGCACCTTCAGGAGGGGACCGCTGAGGGGGTCTATATGAATCGTCATGGCAGGACTCGTCACATTCCCCTCCCTCGCGGATATCCGCACCTTCCCCGCGGATTTTGCGAGGAGGAGTCCCTTGTCAACGAACTCCCCTGCCCTCCTGTTGTCCGACATCCACCGCGTCTCTTTCGTGATATCCCTCGTCGAGCCGTCGGAATAGATGCCGAGGGCGCTCAGGCGAAGCTTCCTGCCAACCTGCATGGCCGGGAACGGCGGTTGCAGGATGATCTCTTCCAGCTGGGGCCTGACCGCGGCATCGCTCCCCCGCAGAACGGTAACGGAAACCGGAACCGCCCTGGTTCCGGAAGAGGTGGCGATGATGATTTCGGTCGTGTGATATCCCAGCGGAAGGCCATGGGGGTCCGCCGTGATCGATACGATCTGTGTGCCGTCCTCGACAACCCCCGAATAGGTGTCCAGGGTCAGCCAGGGCTCCACCCACTTGACCATCCAGGTTACCTTCCCTCTGGCGCTTATCTCGATCGAACGAACCCCGGTCGCCGTATCCCTCATGACACCAAAATGTATCTCTGCGGGCGTTACCGAAAGAACCGGGTTCACCGGCCCGTCGGTCAGGGCAGGAAGCGCGGGCGGCTGTGCGAGGATCAGCACCAGGGCGAGGGCTGCGGTAAGGACAACTTTCAGTTTCAACTCTGTCATACCTCTTTTTATCACAGGCAGCATCAATGGACTGCCCGGTGTGGACATTTCGCTGTATAAATGGAATTATTATAACTTACGGACTATGTCAAGCACACGGCGGTCCAAAAAAGCTTGACACCTCTCAAAGAGAGCATATATAGTCCCGGCCTTAGCCATCATCCATAACCCTGAACCCTTACGCTCGTATCTTTTGTCGACAGGATAATGACCCCTACTGATTTAAAATACTGGCTTGCCCTGAAGTTCGTAGATGCCGTGGGGAATGTCGGTTTCAACAGTCTTGTCAAGGCGTTCGGTTCTCCACGCGCCGTCTTCGAAGCACCCGCGGACGCCCTCCGGAAGGTGCCCCGCATCACGCAGAAGATGGCGCGCAACATACACGGGTTTGATGACTGGCCGAGGGTCGAGCGGGAGATCGAATCGGCGGAGAGGATGGGCGTCACGCTGGTCACCTCCAGCTCCCCGCTGTATCCCCGGCTGCTTCTGAACATATACGATTTTCCGCCGATCCTGTACGTCAGAGGGACCCTGTCCGCCCGCGATATCACCCTCGCCGTGGTCGGCTCCCGGATGGCCACTACCTACGGCAGGTTCACAACGGAGCGCCTCTGCCGCGAGCTCGCCATGGGAGGGGTAACCGTCATCAGCGGCATGGCGCGGGGGATCGACTCCGCCGCACATATCGGGGCACTCGCGGGGAAGGGACGAACCATTGCCGTTCTGGGGTCCGGGATCGATGTTGTCTATCCGCCTGAAAACGTCGATTTATTTGAAAAAATAACCCAAAGCGGCGCCGTGATCACCGAATTCCCCTTCTCCACCCAGCCCCTGGCCGCCAACTTTCCTGCGAGAAACAGGATCATAAGCGGTCTCTCACTGGGCGTTGTTGTGGTTGAGGCCGGCGAGAAGAGCGGTTCCCTGATCACCGCGCGGGTCGCCCTGGAACAGGGCAGAGAGGTCTTTGCCGTACCGGGGAGCATCGATTCCCCCGGAACGAAGGGAACCCACCGGCTCATACGGGAGGGGGCAAAGCTGGTTGAGACCACCCAGGACATTCTCGAGGAAATCCTGCCCCAGGTGGATATCCGGACCGACCCCCCCGAACCGGAGGGCCTTCCCGCGGATAAACACCCCGGGAGGTCCGGGGATTTTACGGCCGGCGAAAAGGCCGTCCTCAAGGTCCTGGGAGAAAAAGCGATCCATGTGGACACACTGGCCGCTGACAGCGGCTGCCGGATACAGGAACTCCTCGACATCCTGATGTCCCTCGAGCTGAAGGGGTATGTCGAGCAGCTTCCCGGAAAGAAATTTGTCATAAAGGAGTAACCATGTCCAACGCGCTTATTATCGTTGAATCCCCGACCAAGGTAAAGACCATACAGAAATACCTTGGCCCCGAATTTGAGGTGAAGGCCTCCGTCGGACACATCAAGGACCTTCCCAAGAGCAAGCTGGGGATCGATCTCGAGCATGACTTTGAGCCCATCTACGAGATCATCAGCGAAAAGAAGAAGGTTATCTCCGAACTGAAAAAGGCGGCGAAGAAGGCGGATACCATCTTTCTGGCGCCCGACCCCGACCGCGAGGGAGAGGCGATCGCGTGGCACGTGGCGAGCGAGATCGACGGGGACAAAAAGATCTATCGCGTCCTCTTCAACGACCTGACCAAGAAGACCGTCATCGCGGCCATTCAACACCCCCTGGAACTGAACAGCAACAAGTACGAGGCCCAGCAGACCCGGCGGATCCTCGACCGGCTGGTGGGATACCAGATCAGTCCGATACTCTGGAAGAAGGTGAAACGGGGGCTGAGCGCGGGGCGGGTCCAGTCGGTCGCCGTCCGGATCATCTGCGACCGGGAGGCCGAAATCACCGCGTTCGTCTCGGAGGAGTACTGGAACATCACCGCACTGCTGGAAGGGAAGGAGCCCCCTCCCTTCGAGGCCCGCCTGACGAAGATAGGCTCCAAGAAGCCGGGTCTGACCGGCGAGACGCAGACGCGGGAGATCCTCGATGAGCTGAAGGGTGTCCCCTTCGTCGTCAAAAAGGTACAGAAAAAGGAGGCAAAGCGCTCCCCGGCCCCCCCGTTCACCACCAGCAAGCTCCAGCAGGAGGCGTCACGCAAGCTTCGTTTCACGGCAAAGAAGACGATGAGCGTGGCCCAGCGCCTCTATGAAGGGATCTCCCTGGGGGAGGAAGGCCCCGTCGGACTCATCACCTATATGAGGACCGATTCGGTCCGGATAGCGGCGGAGGCCCTCGAAGAGGCGCGGGCATACATCGGAGAGGTGTACGGGAAGGCCTTTCTGCCCCCGAAGGCCCGGGTTTTCAAGTCCTCCAAATCATCCCAGGATGCGCACGAGGCGATCAGGCCGACAGCGACGGCATATGCGCCGCACAGGATCAAGCCGTACCTCAAGAGCGATGAATTCCGCCTCTACCAGCTGATATGGAACCGATTCATCGCCAGCCAGATGAACCCTGCCCTCTTCGACCAGACGGGCATCGATATTCAGGCGGGGCGCTGTCTCTTCCACGCGCAGGGTTCGATCATGAAATTCCCCGGCTTCACCGCCGTCTACACGGAATCCACCGACAAAGAGGATAACGGGAGCGAAGGGGCGGCGGAAAGCCCCGACACATCGCAACTCCCGGAGGTCTCAGAGGGAGATGAGCTGAGACTGCTCTCCCTGGAGCCGCAGCAGAGCTTCACGCAGCCGCCGCCGCGCTTTTCCGAGGCGACCCTCGTCAAGGAACTGGAAGAGAAGGGGATCGGCAGACCCAGCACCTACGCCGCCATCATCAGCACGATACAGAACAGGAACTATGTCAGGCTTGAAGAGAGGCGGTTTCATCCCACGGAACTCGGAGCCGTCGTCAACGAGCTTCTCGTCGAAAACTTTCCCAACATCATGGACGTCAAGTTCACCGCCTCCATGGAAGACCGACTGGACATGATTGAAGACGGCAAACTCACCCGGCACAAGACGCTGGAGGAGTTTTACACCCCCTTCAGATCGGAGCTGGACAAGGCCGGCGAAGAGATGCGGGACATCAAGCGGGAGGAGATTCCCACGGATCTGGTCTGCGACAGGTGCGGAAGCCCGATGGTGATAAAATGGGGGAAAAACGGAAAATTTCTGGCCTGTTCCAACTACCCGGAATGCAAGAACACCGGCAACATCGCCAAGGATGAAAACGGCGCGATCAGCAAGGCTGAGGCGCCCTCGACCGATATCATCTGTGACGTATGCGGCAAGAACATGGTCATAAAGGAAGGCCGGTTCGGACGCTTCCTGGGGTGCTCGGGATACCCGGAGTGCAAGCATACGAAACCGCTCGATACAGGCGTAAAGTGCCCGCTGTGCAACGGCAGCCTCTGCGAGAGACGATCGAAGCGGGGCAAGACCTTCTTCGGGTGCTCATCCTTCCCGGACTGCACCTACGCCCTGTGGGATCGGCCGATACCGGAAAGCTGCCCCCTCTGCGGACACCCCTTTCTGGTCGAAAAGCAGACCCGGAGGGAAGGGATGGTCAAGAAGTGTCCCAACAAGGAATGCGGCTACAAGGAACAGGGTCACGAGTGAATCACCCCAAATCCGGAAATCCGAAATCCATTATCATCATCGGCGGCGGTCTTGCCGGGTGCGAGGCCGCATGGCAGATATCCAGGAGGGGTCTTACCGTCCTCCTCTGCGAGATGAAACCCTCCCGCTTCTCCCCCGCCCATACCTCTCCCCTCCTCGCGGAGCTCGTCTGCAGCAACTCCTTTCGCTCCGACGCGACAGAAAACGCCGTCGGCCTCCTCAAAGAGGAGATGCGGATCATGGGATCACTGACGATGGAGGCCGCCGATGCCACGGCCGTCCCGGCGGGGAAGGCCCTGGCCGTGGACAGAACCCTCTTTTCGCACTACATCGAAGACCGCCTTGCGTCCGCCGGGATCGAGATATCACGGGAAGAGGTCACCGCGATACCGGAGGACTCTCTCGTCATTATCGCCACCGGTCCGCTCACCTCCGACGCCCTGGCCGGCGAGATATCCGCCCTTACCGGAGGGGCATCCCTCTCCTTCTACGACGCCATCTCGCCCATCGTGGAGGCCGAGTCCATCGACCATTCTCGGGCCTTCAGGGCCTCGCGATACGAAAGCCGGGGCGAGGGTGATTACCTGAACTGTCCCCTGACGGAGGAGGAATACGAGCGGTTCTGGACACAGCTCGTGGGGGGCGAGGAGGTCCCGCTCAGGGACTTTGAAGACCGGCACTGTTTTGAGGGGTGTCTCCCCATCGAGGTCCTGGCACGGAGGGGACCAAAGACCCTCCTCTTCGGTCCGATGAAGCCGGTGGGTCTTGTCGACCCGAAGACGGGAAAACGACCCTACGGAGTGGTCCAGCTCCGGCAGGAGAACAGTGCGGGGACCCTTTATAACCTGGTGGGATTTCAGACAAAACTGACATGGCCCGAGCAGCGGCGGATCCTCAGGATGATCCCGGGGCTCGAGGGGGCCACCTTCGCGCGCTACGGCAGCATTCACCGCAACACCTTTATCAACTCCCCCACACTGCTCACCAAGACGCTACAGCTCCGTTCCAACGAAGCCATCTTCTTCGCGGGACAGATTACGGGGGTCGAGGGGTATGTGGAATCGGCGGCGATGGGGCTGATGGCCGGAATCAACGCCTGCCGGCAGATCGAAGGGAAAGATATGACGCCCCCGCCCGGAACAACCGCCCTGGGGGCGCTGATCCATCATATCACCAATGCCGATTACAAGACCTTTCAGCCGATGAACGTGAACTTCGGCCTCTTTGTCCCTCTTGAAGGGCGGGTGCCGAAGAGAGAAAGGGGAGCGCGGTATGCCGAACGGGCCCTCGGCACGCTGAAGGAGTGGATGGAACTATACGTTCCGTGAGTGGATGATTCGGAGTCCTTCCAGGGTCAGCATCTCGTCGACATGATTGATCGTGCGGGTCTCTTCGGCGATGACACCCGCCAGTCCCCCGGTTGCGACGACTGTGGGCTCCGTCCGCGCCTCTTCCTTGATGCGGTTGACGATCCCGTCCACGAGGCCGGCGTATCCGTAAACGATCCCCGCCTGCATACTGCTGACCGTGTCCTTGGCAATCACGTGCCGGGGCTTGCACAGCTCAACCGGCGGCAGTTTGGAGGCACGTTCGAAGAGGGCCTCGCTCGATATAACAACCCCCGGCGCTATGCATCCGCCCATGTACTCTCCCTTCTGCGTGACATAATCAAAGGTGGTTGCCGTGCCGAAATCGACAACGATGAGATCTCCCTCATATTTCTCGTGGGCGGCAACGGCGTTGACGACCCTGTCCGCCCCCACTTCCCGCGGGTTGTCATAGTATATCGGCATCCCGGTCTTGATCCCGGGCCCTACGATGAGGGGGGTCAGGTGAAAGTACTTCCGGCAGAGGGGTTCCAGTATGTTCAGCATGGAGGGAACGACGCACGATATGATGATGCTGCTGATCGACCGCGAGCTGACCTTGCTGGTCTTGTAGAGGTTCAGTACCAGCATCCCGTACTCGTCGATGGTATGATCCACCACCGTACGAACCCGCCAGTGGTTCAGGAGCCTGTCCTCCTCATAGATACCGATGACCGTGTTTGTGTTTCCCACATCGATAACCAAAAGCATAAAAAATCACCTTTCTTTCTGTATAGTTACATCTCCGGATCGTACAGGAACCGTCCGGCCTTTCCCATCGACGACCAAGAGCATCCCTTCGTCGTCTATCCCCTGACACGTTCCCCTTTGTACAACATCTCTGTCTGTAATCTCAACCGTTTTTCCCACGATATCGGAACATTCCAGCCACCGGTCCCTGACGGGGCCAAGGCCCTCTCCGAGAAAGATCCGGTACCATTTTTCCAGCAGGCGGTACAGACGAGCGGTCAGATCGAGGCGGGATATTTCCGTCGATGTCTGCTCCTTCAGCGATGTGGACAGCGTACGAAGTTCCTCCTGAAAATCACACGGCTCCATGTTCACATTGATGCCGATCCCCACAACGACAAAGTCGACCGTTGATTTCGTGCTCCTCATCTCCGTCAGGATGCCGGAGATCTTTCTCCCCCCCGCCAGGGCATCGTTGGGCCACTTGAGTGACACGGGACAATATCCGTCCAGCAGTTCGGCCACCGCCACCCCGGCAACGAGGGTCAGCCCCGGGGCGGAGACAGGGGGCACGTCAGGACGGAGAATGACCGATGTGTACAGGTTTCTGCCGGGGGGTGACTGCCACACCCTCCCCCTGAGCCTTCCCCTCCCCGCCGTCTGGCAGTCGGCTATCACCACCTCGCCCTCACGGGCACCGGCGGCGGCGAGCATGGCGGCGTAGCTGTTCGTTGAATCAATGGTGTCGAAAAAGTGGACCCTGCATCCGATGAGGCCGTCGGGGAAGGCCTTTTCCAGGGTGTCTCTGTTGAAGTCTCGGTCCATATCATCGGGTCTCGAGGCGGCGCGTCCCCGTCTATTTGAACAGAAGCGATATGTCGGCGGCGGGGGCGGAATGGGTAAGCGCCCCGACGGAGATGCAATCCACCCCCGTCTGTGCGATCTCCCGCACATTCGACAGGGTGACATTTCCCGATGCCTCAACCAGGGCCTTTCCGCCGATGAGAGAAACCGCCTCCTTCATTTCACCGATCCCCATATTATCCAGCATGATGATGTCGGCCCCGGCGGCAAGGGCCTCGGCGACCTCCTCGAGATTTTTTGTCTCCACCTCGATCTTCATTCCGGGGGGGGTGGTCCCCTTCACCTTCCGTACCGCCTGTGTGATACCACCAGCGGCGGTTATGTGGTTGTCCTTGATCATCACGCCGTCATACAGGCCGAACCGGTGATTTGTTCCTCCCCCCGCCGTGACTGCGTACTTTTCGAGGCCCCTGAGGGTCGGGGTGGTCTTTCTCGTATCCAGTATTGTGGCTCCGGTCCCCCGCACCGCTTCGACATATCGGCGCGTCAGCGTGGCGATCCCGCACATCCTCTGAAAGAAATTCAACGCCACGCGTTCCGCCAGAAGGATGCTCTTCAGGGAGCCCGATATGGAGGCGATACAGGCCCCCTTCCCCGCCGCCCGGCCGTCGGCCAGATAGGCCTCAAAGGCCAGGGACGGATCCACGGCGCCAAACACCTCCCTGAAAAGATCGATCCCCGCAACGACGATATCACCCTTCGATACCGCCTGCGCGACACCGGTCTCCCCGCCGTCAAGAACGGCCGTTGTGGTCAGATCGCCGGACCCCATGTCTTCATCGAGCGCCCGATGGATCAAATCCTTCAAACCGACAACAGAATCCATGCCCCACCCTCACGCCATGTCGCGGAGCCTGCCCAGTGCGTCTTCGAGCACCTGGCCCTTTTCCTTCAGGGTATTGAATTTGTTCTCTTCCTTCTCGACAATCTCCGGAGACGCCTTTTCCATAAAATCACGGTTGCCCAGCTTCTTGGAGACGAAAGAAAGATCTTTTTCGAGCTTCTTGATCTCCTTCTCCAGCCGCTTCTTCTCGGCCGCGACATCCACGACCCCCTCCAGGAATACGTATATCCTGACGGAACCGACGACTCCCGTCGCACATCCCTTCGGCTCCCGGGCATTGGCCTCAATCGTCAGTCCTTCCAGGTTCGCGATGTCCTGTACATATCCCCTGCCCGTCTCCATAACCGACAGCGTATCGGCGTCCGGAACGGAGATGAGTATCTTCAGCTTTCTCGAAGGGCTGATATTCATGACGCCCCGTATATTCCGGACGCTGTTGATGATGCTCTGGATAAGCGCCATGCGTTCACGGGCATCGTTGTCCTCGAGAGAGGCATCCGGTTCGGGAAACCGGCTCACCATGATGTATCCCTCGTCCCGTGTCACCTTCTGCCATATCTCCTCCGTGACGAAGGGCATGAAGGGATGGAGGAGCTGAAGGGCCGTCTTCAAGACGGTAAGCAGCGTATACTGAGCGGCGCGCTTCTCCTTCTCCGACTGTTTGTCGTACAGGGCCGGTTTTATCAGCTCGAGGTACCAGTCACAGAACTCGTGCCAGACAAACTGGTAGATCCTCCCCGCCGCGTCGTTAAAGCGGTACTCGTCAAGGTACTCCCTGACATCCGTCACCGTCCTGTTCAGGCTGTCCCTGATCCACCGGTCGCACAGGGAGTACTCTTCCTTTTCCGGTGCGACTCCCCCGGCGTACCCCGCAAGATTCATCAGGGAGAAGCGGGCCGTGTTCCATATCTTGTTGACGAAATGGCCGTATCCCTTGATCCGCTCCTCCGACATCTTCACGTCTCTCCCCTGGGCGGTAAAGGCCGCGAGGGTAAAGCGCACGGCGTCGGCTCCGTACTTGTCTATCATCTCGAGGGGATCGACGCTGTTCCCCTTCGATTTGCTCATCTTCTCGCCCCCTTCATCCCGCACCAGGGCGTGCAGATAGACATCCTTGAAGGGGACCTTCCCCATGACGTAGAGCCCCATCATCATCATCCGGGCCACCCAGAAGAATATGATATCGAAGCCGGTGATGAGGAGCGAGGTGGGGTAGAAGGTCTCAAGGGTCTGTGTCTTGTCGGGCCATCCCATCGTCGAGAAGGGCCAGAGAGATGAGCTGAACCAGGTATCCAGGACATCCTCATCCTGTCGAAGGACTTCGCCGTCACACTCGGGGCAGCGGTCGGGGTCTTCGGTGGCCACGATCGTCTTCCCGCACCCGTCGCAATACCACACCGGTATCCGGTGTCCCCACCATATCTGACGGGAGATGCACCAGTCCCGGATGTTATCCATCCAGTCGAAATAGGTCGCCTCCCACATGGGGGGAACGATCTTCGTCTCATCTTTGACGACCGCGGCGATGGCGGTCCGTGCCAGGGGCTTTACCTTGACGAACCACTGCTTGGAGACCGCGGGCTCCACGATTGTCTTGCAGCGGTAGCAACGACCAACGTTGTGCGAATAGGGCTCCGTCTTGACGAGGTATCCACCCGCCTTGAGGTCCTCCACGATATTCGTTCTGCAGGTGTAGCAGTCCTGCCCCTGATAGACTCCCCCCCGCTCGTTGATGATGGCGTCCCCGTCCATGATGATGACGATCTCAAGGTCGTGCCGCTGGGCCATGGCAAAGTCGTTGGGATCGGCAGAGGGCGTTATCTTCACCGCCCCGGTCCCGAACTCCTTCGAGACATAGTCGTCCGCGATAATCGGTATCCGTTTGTTCACGATCGGGAGGATTACATCCTTCCCGATAAGCTCCGTGTACCGTTCGTCATCGGGATTGACCGCGACGGCGGTATCGCCCAGCATCGTCTCCGGGCGGGTAGTGGCCACAATGATCTCCCCGTTGCCCTCGGCATAGGGATAGCGTATGTGCCACAGGCTGGTCGCCTCTTCTTCGTATTCGACCTCGAGGTCGGATATGGCCGTGTGACAGCGCGGACACCAGTTGACGATGTAGTCATCCTGGTAGATGAGGCCGTCATTGTAAAGGCGCACGAAGACCTCTCGGACCGCCCGGGACAGCCCCTCATCCATGGTAAAGCGCTCCCGGGACCAGTCACAGGAGCATCCCAGCTTGTGGAGCTGATTGATGATGACGCCGCCGTACTTCTCTCTCCACTCCCACACCCTCTCTATGAACTGTTCCCTTCCGATATCGTGCCGCGTCTTCCCCTCCCGGGACAGTTCCTGCTCCACCACATTCTGGGTGGCGATCCCCGCATGGTCGGTCCCCGGCATCCAGAGCGTGTTGTAGCCCTGCATCCTCTTGTAACGCACGATAATATCCTGGAGAGTGTTGTTCAGTGCGTGTCCTATGTGAAGGATCCCGGTAACATTCGGCGGAGGAATCACGATGGAAAAGGGCTCCTTGTCGCTGGTGTCCTGGGCGTGAAACAGCTCATCGTCGAGCCAGCGCTGGTACCACTTTCCTTCAACATCTTGAGATTCGTATGTCTTGCTCAGTTCTTCTCTTCCCATAACATGTCCTTGCTTGCGTTTTGAGTTTCGGATTTCGGCCGTCACGGCCCTGAAACCCGTGATTCGACTGCCCTGCTTATCATATTTTCATCCTGAGGGGCAAACCATTTGATGTCCGGGTCTCTCCTGAACCACGTCAGTTGTCTCCTCGCGTAATGCCTCGTGTCTCGCTTGATCAGCCGCACCATCTCCTCCCGGTCCTGATTCCCCCGGATATGGGAGATCACATTCCGGTAAGTCATGGCCTGCAGGGGAAGGACCTCCTCGGCATATCCCATTTTCAGGAGCCGTCGGCCTTCCTCCACGAGGCCCTCCGCCACCATCCGTTCGACCCGCCTGTTAATCCGGTCATAGAGGAGATTGCGGTCGACCGTGAGGCCTATCTTTATACAGTCATAGGCCCTGCTGCCGAACCGGTGTTCACCCTGGATTGCGACGATCGACTGCCCGGTCTGCTCCATGACCTCGAGGGCCCTGATCGTCCGGACCAGATCATTCGGGTGTATCCCCGCCGCGGCTGCCGGGTCGATCTCCTTCAACTGTTCATACAGATATCCTTTTCCGTGTCGGGCGGCTTTTTCCCTGTAGGAATCGCGAAGCTTCCCATCGGCGCCGGGGGCCTTCAGAAGCCCGCCGATCAGGGCGTCCAGGTACAGCCCCGTCCCTCCCACCACGAAGACCCTCTTTCCTCTCTCGTGGAGGGAATGGATCGCCGCATCGGCCTGTTCGGCGAACATCGCGGCGTTGAATTCTTCGTCGGGATCGACGACATCGATCAGGTGATGAGGAACACGTGCCTGCTCTTCGGGAGAGGGTTTCGCGGTGCCGATATCCAGATGCCGGTAGACCTGCATCGAGTCGGCGCTGACAATCTCTCCGTCAAAGCGCTCGGCGAGCCTGATCGCCAAAGCAGTTTTCCCCACCCCGGTGGGGCCGGTAATAATAACAAGAGACGGCTGCACGGCAGGGTTTGGGGCCTGTTTCTCTCCAGGAGAATTCATCATCGTCGCCTGAACATTCTCTCCAGGTCGCGCAGGCCGATCACGGTATAGAGCGGCCTTCCATGCGGGCAGGTTGCCGCGAAGGGGATCGCATCGAGGTCTTCGCACAGCGCAGCGACCTCCGATGCCGTCAAGGTATCATTCGCCTTGACGGCACCCTTGCAGGCCATGAGCGCAAGGAGCTTGTCCCGTGTTTCATCGATATTTTCGGTCCTCCCCGTATCACCGATCTCTTCGATGACATCGCTGATCAGCGCCTCGAGGTTGCACCCGGTGAGAAAGGCGGGGACCTGTTTTACCACCACCGTGTTCTCGCCGTACCGCTCCACGCCGAGTCCCAGCTCCTCCAGCACATCGACGGTATCCATCAGGAGATCGAATCGGCCGGGCGGCAGGGTCACGACCTCGGGGATCAGGAGGCCCTGAGCGGCCACCTCCCCCCCCTTTGAGGCCTTCAGCTTCTCGAAAAGGACCCTCTCGTGGGCCGCGTGCTGATCCATCAGGATGAGGGCGCCGTCCGATGAAAAGACGAGGTAGGTGCCGGCAACCTGTCCCAGGTAGGTCAGGGAGGCAAAGGATACCGTCTCTCCCGGCGAGACAGGAATCCGGTCAGCAAAGAGGTCCGGCCGCCCTCCGATCCCCTCTTCAGAACCCAAGGGACCCGGCGGAGTCCCCATCACCGCCCGCGGGGGATTCATAGCAAAGATCCGCTTTTCAGCTCCCGACTGGAGGGTGTACCTCTTTAACGTCTCCCCGACCCGTTCCTGGTATGTATCCGGTGATCTCTGAAAATCGGGAAGGGTGACGGGCATGCCGGCCAGGGAGCGTGAGAGGGTT
>Ga0272443_10004129_pt1 | contig 16188 bp, 10 predicted proteins | sample SSMAcet12_FD_193581 | JGI IMG/M metagenome (GOLD analysis project Ga0272443, IMG submission 193581) | Marine sediment archaeal communities from Little Sippewissett salt marsh, Falmouth, MA, United States - SSM-Acet-12 | ecosystem: Environmental > Aquatic > Marine > Wetlands > Sediment ... | reverse complement strand
CCTGGAAGATCCACCGGGAGGGCGCACCGATAACGATCGGGTCGTTCGACAGCGCTCCTCATGGCTCGCCTGGCCGCCGAGACGCGGCCCGGCCGATATTTGAAACTCTGCGTTGCAATGGCCCGCCTAGCAAGTATAATTGGCCGCAGTCTTTGGACTTTTTGCGGAAATGCCGTTCTCTCAGGACTTTAACGGGCTGCACCATGTTGCGACACGGAATGGGATATGCGAATCTGACCGTCCTCTTGATGGCGTTGTGCGCCGGCGCCGCAGCCCAGGAGACCTACCGCCTCAAGGACGATCAGAACTGGGAATCCATCACCGCCAACTCGCAGCAACAGTACGCGTTGAAGGTCGCCGAACTGAAGGACCTCGTGCGCACGGGCGAATCCGACGCCGTCGAGGAGGCCCTGGCCCAGCTCAAAGACGAGTATCCCCAGCATATCGGCCCCGATCTCGATCTGTTTATCGAGGGTGAGGTGCATTACTGGCAGGATCGCTTTACCAAGGCCATGAAACAATACGAGAAGTTGCTGAAGGACTATCCGGGCAGTGAATTCGCCCCGGCGGTCCTGGAGCGGGAATACGACATGGCCAAGGCCTATCTCGGCGGACGCAAAAAGAGCGTTCTGGGCCTGATCAAGATTCGCGGCTATGCCGAAGGGGTCGAGATGATGGAACGCATCAGCGACCGCGCCGGCCTCGATGAACCCAACAGCGTCGGACTCAAAGCGGCCGTGGCTGTGGCCGAACACTATGAAGCCCGCGAGAAATACATCGAAGCGTATCTGAAGTGGTCGGAAATCGCCTCCTATTGGGAAATGGGCCCGATCGGCAAGCGGGCCCTGCTGCGTATGGCCGAGAACAACCTGCTGGCCTACAACCAGCCCCCGGCCCGGCGACGTCCCCTGCTCGATGCCTCCAAACTGGTCACCGCCAAGACGTATTTCGAGAAATATGCCGCCCTGTATCCCAGCGAGGCCCGGAGATACAAGATCCCGCAGAAGATCGAGCAGATTGACGAGCAAATGGCCTATAAGCAGTATATGATCGGTCAATACTACGTACGGGCCGGCGAGATCGAGGCGGCGCGTTTCTACTTCGACATGGTGGTCCGAAACTGGCCCCAGAGCGAAGCGGCGGAGATGGCGAAACGCGCCGGCGAGGAAGTCACGAGTGGGAATCAGAGCCGTGGGAAATGAGTCGCGGAAGAGACAAGGCCGTCTGATGGCGATGCTGGCCGCTGCGGTGCTGATCGCACCGGCACTGACGGGCTGCTCCGGATGGGGAGGCTATACCGACGAAACCCTCTTTCCCGAAGACGTTACCAGCGTGCGTCTGGAGATGTTCGACAATCGCAGCTTCCGTCGCGGGGTGGAATACGAACTCTCCGATGCCCTGGCCAAGCGCATCGAAGCGGTGACACCCTACAAGATCGTCTCGAGCGTGGATCGTGCCGACAGCGTGATCAGCGGACAACTGGTGTCGATCCGGGAATCGGCCTTGACGATCGACCGGGAAGTCGCCGAGCCCCTGGAGAAGGAAATCGTCCTGACCGCGGTGGTCAACTGGAAGAATCTCAACACAGGCCGCCTGATGATTAACAGCGAGACCATCACCGCTGCTGCCAGCTATTCGGAGTTCCAGAACCAGGACTTCACCTATGCTTCGGCCCTGGCGGCAAACAAGCTGGCGAAAAAGATCGTAGAGTCCATGGAGAATAACTGGTAACAGGCGTCAAGAGGACGCCAACCGGGGGGCAGGCCCAGGGCCAACTCCCGCGTATTGGAACACCGACCCTAGAATATGATGAACAAAGACCAAGAGAAATCATCACCACAGCAGTCCGGTCGCAACGCCAACAAACGTCTCGGTCGCAAGCCTCCCCTGCCCACCTACAAGCGCGGCCCGGTCAGTTGGCTGATTATCGCGATTATCGTATTCATGGCGATGATGATGCTCCAGCAGGGACTGGCCACGCGTACGCTGCCCTGGGACGAGTTCGCCATGCACCTCGAGCAAGGTCACGTGGCGAAGATCAAGATCGCCGACACCGAGATCCAAGGGGAATTCCGGGAGGACATCCAGGGGCTGGAGGCGGCCAAGGACTCGCTGGCGTTCAAGGTCAATTACCGGCCGGAGAGCGGCGCCAAAGAGCGGCTCAACGAGATTCTCAACGACCTGGACCAAAAGGCGGCCGAAGACGCACGCTATGCTTTGAAATACGAGTACACCGAGCAGCGGATATGGCTGATCATGTTGATCAACTACCTCCTGCCGATCCTGCTGCTGGTCGGTTTCTTCTACTTTTTCTTTGCCCGCAATCTGCGGGGCGGCGCCGGCGGCATGCTCATGTCCTTCGGACGCAGTCGTCACAAAGTCCACGGCAAGGACCGGGTCAAGGTGACATTCAAGGACGTGGCCGGCATTGAAGAAGCCAAAGACGAGGTCGGCGAGATCATCGAGTTTCTCAAGAATCCGAAGAAGTTTCAACGTCTCGGCGGGCGTATCCCCCGCGGTGTCCTGCTCATCGGGCCGCCCGGCTGCGGCAAGACCCTGCTGGCCAAGGCCATCGCGGGCGAGGCCGATGTCCCGTTCTTCAGTATCTCCGGCAGTGACTTCGTCGAGATGTTCGTAGGCGTCGGGGCCTCGCGCGTCCGCGACCTATTCAAGCAGGCCAAGGACAACTCACCCTGCATCATCTTCCTCGACGAAGTGGATGCCATCGGCCGCAAGCGTGGTGCCAGCTTCGTCGGGGGCGGTCATGACGAACGCGAACAGACCCTCAACGCCATTCTCGTCGAGATGGACGGGTTCGACACGAACGACCAGGTCATCGTCATCGCGGCCACCAACCGCGCCGACATCCTGGACCAGGCGCTCACGCGGCCGGGGCGGTTCGACCGCCAGGTCATCGTGCCGCTACCCGACCTGAAAGGCCGAGCTGAGATTCTCAAGGTTCACGCCAAGAAGGTCAAGATCGGTCCGTCGGCCGACCTGACACGCCTGGCCCGCGGCACCCCGATGTTTAGCGGGGCCGATCTGGCTGCCATCATTAACGAAGCGGCCTTGGCCGCGACGATGTCCAACAAGGACGATATTGAAATGGCAGACCTCGAAGAAGCACGCGACAAGGTGCGCTGGGGACGGGCCAAGAAGAGCCGGGTCGTCGATCAGAACGAGCGTGAAATCACTGCCTATCACGAGGCCGGCCACACACTCGTCCAGTCGCTGCTCAAAGACGCCGACCCGCTGCACAAGGTCAGCATCATTCCGCGCGGCCCCATGGGCGGCGCGACTTTCGCATTGCCCGAGAAGGACCGGACGATGTTTACCCGGCGCTATTGCATGGCCCTGCTGCAGGTCTGCTTCGGAGGTCGTATCGCCGAAGTGATGTTCTGTGACGACATATCGAGCGGCGCCCAGTCCGACATCGAACAGGCGACGAAGATCGCCCGCCAGATGGTCCTGACCTGGGGAATGAGCGACCAACTCGGCCCCATCAGCTATGGGAACGACGGCGGCATGAAGGACTTTGCCTTCATGTCACCGGAGAAAGAGTACTCTGAAAAAACCGCCGAGGCGATCGACAGTGAGGTGAAGCGGATCCTGGACGACGCGTACGGCCAGGCCCGTGAAACGATCGAGAAACACAAGGGGCAACTCGAGGGGATTGCGAAAGCCCTGCTCAAATACGAAACGCTCGACGCCGATGATGTCCAGATTATCCTGGACGGCGGCCAGATCGACAAGCCGACGGTGGGCGATCTCCTGGCGGCCGAGCAAGCCAAAGAAGACAGCCCCGCAGCCAGCGAGCACAAAGAGCAGGAAGACGCAAGCAACTGACGTTCTCTTTTCTCTGTTGGACTGGATTGCCGAGATGAATGCAAACAGGCATATTCTCGCGTGCGCCGTCATTGTCGCCTGTCTGGGCCTTACGGCCTTCGGCGCCGAAGGCGTTGAGTTGGCGCAAGTCGATGACGAACAGTCGCGCGTTCACCTGGACGTCTCCGAGGTTGACGGTCAGCCCGCCCTGGCGGTGGTGTTCGAGGGCACCGACGACCTGCACTACTACGCCAAGCCCGAAACGGCAGCGGCTCCCGGATTCCATCTCCAGGTCGCTCCCTCGGCTCCGGGCGCCACCTTTGGCGAACCGATCTTCCCTGATTGGAAGCCCTTCTATGACCCGGCGCAGGAGAAAGACATCGAGGTCTATGTGGGCGACTTCGAGGTGCGTGTGCCCTTGCTCAGCGTGCCGGATGGACCGGTCAACGTTGACGTGCTCATCACGGGCATGGCCTGCACGAGCCAAGTTTGCCTGCGTCCCTTCGAGAAAACCGTCAGCGCAACGATACACTTCGGTGCCGGCACGGTCGAGGGACAGGGCGTCGCGCAGCCAGCGACAGCGCCACAGCCCGCGGTCGTAGCGGCCCCGCAGGACGCCAACGAGGCGTCCACCGATACCAGTGCCAGCCGCCAGGCCGTTCTGCCCTACAGCACCGCTGTGTACTACCTCCTGGCCATCCTGGCGGGCCTCTCGATCAATATCATGCCCTGCGTACTCCCCGTTATCCCGCTGATCCTGTTGCGACTGATCGATCAGGCCAAGCAGCCCGGGGGCAACCGCATCGTTTCCGGTGCGGCGTTTTGTGTGGGTGTGATTCTCTTCTTCGCCGCGTTCGCGTTGATCTCGGCGATCGTCAGCCTGACGACCGGCGCCGTGCTCGACCTGAACAGCCTCTTTCGTTATCCCACCGCCGTGATCGTCCTGTTCCTGGCGATCGTGTTCTTCGGGCTGGCCATGCTGGACGTCATCTCGCTGTCGTTGCCGTCCTCGGTCGCCAGCAAACAAGGCGCCGGTTCCGGGCTCGCCGGGACGGCGGGCATGGGGTTCTTCGCGGGCGTCCTGAGCACGCCGTGCAGCGGGGCCCTGCTGGGCTTTGTCCTGGTCTGGGCCCAGACGCAAACCCTCCTGGTCAGCAGCACCGCCATCACCCTCATGGGCGTGGGCATGGCGATCCCCTACGCGGTCATCGTCCTGGTTCCGTCGCTACTGGAGCGGATTCCCAAGCCCGGCACGTGGATGGAGATATTCAAGAAGTCGACCGGCTTTCTGCTGTTCCTCATCGCGGCGAAACTGACACTGACGGCCCTGCCAAAAGATCGGCTCATGAACGTCTTGATGTACGGTATCGTCTTCAGTTTCTGCGTCTGGATGTGGGGCAAGTGGGTCGGCTTCGGCACCGCGACCGGCAAGCGAAGACTCGTGCGCGCGATCGCCCTGGCGATCGCTATCGGCAGCGGTCTCTGGCTTCTGCCCGCGATCGAAACGCCCGAAGGCTGGCAGGACTACGACGCCCATCTCGTCCAACAGGCGACCTCACAAGACAGACCTGTTTTGCTGAAGTTCACCGCTGATTGGTGTACCAACTGCAAAATCGTAGAGAAGAAGGTTTTCCACGATCCCAACGTGATCGAACTGCTTGAGCAGAAGAACGTCCTGACCATCAAAGCAGACACGACACTCAACAAATATCCGGCCACCGTCGACCTTAAGCAAGTGTATGGCGAGGCCGGCAATGTCCCCGTGACCATTGTCCTCCTGCCCGACAACACCCAGGAAAAGCTGCGCGGGATCTACAAGAAGGAAGAACTGATCAAAATCCTCGAGGGACTTCCAGAGGGATAGGAGCACATGGACAAGAAGAAGACCGCCAGACGCAAGAGCAAAAGGATCCCATTCGACAAGACCGCCGCCACTGAGCGGGTGAAGAAGATATGGCCCTTGCTCAAGAAGACCTATCCCGACGCGAAGGTGGCCCTGAACTTCACCAATCCGCTGGAACTGTTGGTCGCCACCATCCTCTCGGCCCAGTGTACCGATGTTCGCGTCAATATCGTCACGGCTGATCTCTTCAAGAAGTACACCTCGGCCGCCGACTGGGCCAACGCCGATGTCAAGGAGATCGAAGAGGACATCAAGACTACCGGCTTCTTCCGCAACAAAGCCAAGAACATCAAAGGCGCCTGTGCAAAGTTGCTGACCGACCACGAGGGGCAGGTCCCGCAGACGATGGAGGAGTTGACCGCCCTGCCCGGCGTCGGACGCAAGACGGCCAATGTCCTGCTGGGCAATGCCTTCGATATCCCCGGCATTGTATGTGACACCCACGTCATCCGGCTGTCGCGACGGCTGGCCCTGTCCGAAAACGCCGACCCGGTAAAGCTGGAGTTCGATCTGGCCGAAATAGTCCCTAAGAAACGCTGGACGCTCTTTAGCCATCTATTGGTCTTTCACGGGCGCAACATCTGCAAGGCCCGCAAGCCCAATTGCCCCGAGTGTCCGATAAAGGCCCACTGCCCCGTGGCCGAGAAGCCCGAGCAATGGTAGCCCCGCAGAGCGCTAGAAGACGGAGAACTGCCAACATGATCGACAACGTGGATAAGCCCGTAAAAGACTTGTGGCGCATGTTTCACATCATGGCCGAGTTCACCGAAGGCTTCGAGGAACTGGCCTCCGTCGGTCCGGCCGTGTCCATCTTCGGATCGGCCCGGACCCATCCCAACCACCGTTACTACAAGCTGGCCATGAAGACGGCCGCCGAGGTGTCCCAGGCCGGCTTTGCCGTCATCACCGGAGGGGGCGGCGGCATCATGGCGGCGGCCAACAAGGGAGCCGCCAAGGCCGGCGGGTCCAGCATCGGCCTGAACATCGAACTGCCGATGGAGCAGATGCCCAACAAGTACCAGAACCTCTCACTGAACTTTCGCTACTTCTTCGTCCGCAAGGTCATGTTCCTCAAGTACGCTCACGGATTCATCGTCTTTCCGGGCGGCTACGGCACTATGGACGAGTTCTTCGAGTCCCTCGTCCTGATCCAGACGCTCAAGCAGGCCCACTTCCCCATCATTCTGATGGGCAGCAAGTTCTGGGAGGGACTCATCAAATGGATCAAGCAGGCGATGCTCGACGAGGACGAGTATATCTCGCCCGAGGACCTGCACGTCTTCACGATCTCGGATGATCCGAAAGCCGCGGTCAAAATCATCACCGACTTCCGCCAGAAACAGGGCCAGAGCGGTCTGACCATCCCGTCCGGCATGAAGAAGGAACAATTCTAAGCCCCATTTCCCTCAGAAAGGTGCGCTCTCTGATCGGTCGCACCGTGCCGACGGTCGGCGAGTCCGGCTATTTGAATCCGACCTGGGGGGCATTGTAGTAGCCCATGGTGGAATCGGCCACGGCCATGCGGTACAGGTGATTCTGCATCAGGCAGACCCTGCGCGACTCGGCCGGGATGTTGGTCGAGTAGATGCGTAGCTCACCCGGGAGGCTCGTGACGATTTCCTCGCGCCAGTCGCCGATGATGTCGGCCACGATCAGAACCTTGCCTTCGATGTCCTGTGTCTCGGCCCCGTCGTATTCGAGAACCTTGCCGCGGTAGCAGATCTCCTTCTGTTCGTCGGCGTCCCACCAAACCGCCCGCGGGGACAGCCCCCAGAGATTTTTGTCGGAGAGCCTTTTGCCCTGCGCGGAGTACAGGAAGAACTTGTCTCCCCCTTTGGCCTCTCCGGCGTAGCACTCGATGCCCGGGTACTCATCGGTAATGTCGCCGATCATGGCCTGCCCGTGAACGTGATAGGTCGAGCCCTCGTAGCCCCAGATGATCTCGCCCGTCTTCGCATCCACCAAACACACGCCGTTCTTGGGACTGCGCGATTCGACACCGTAGAAGATTTCATATCCAGGCCGCTGCGGATCGATGTCGGCGATGTAGCCCGCATCGTTATGTCCCAGTCCGGTGCGCCACATCGGCACACCGTTGTCGTCAAGAGCGGCCGTGCCGATGACCAGTTCGTCTTTGCCGTCCAGGTCGATATCGCCCGTCATGATCGCGTGCTGGCCCTGGCCCCGGAAGTTCCGGTATGGGCCCGTGCTTTCCCACGACCAGATCGTCTCAAGGTTCTTATCCAGCGCCACCGTCTTGATCACGGTGTAGGTTCCGCGCTGCATCACCAGCGAGGGATTGCGTCCATCGAGATAGGCGACAGTAAGGAAGTTGCGGCACCAGTAATTGTAGGATTCATACCCCTCGCGCGAAATCCAGGCCTGCTTCTTGAGCAGCGACCCCGTCTCAGGATCGAGCTTGACGAGGTATTCCGGGCCCTGGAGCACGTGACCGTCCAGTTCGCGCGGGTCGCCCTCGCCGGCCTTGGCGTAGACCTCCGCCTTGCCATCCTGATCGACATCGAAGACCATGTACGGCGAATACCACGTGCCCGTCTCAATGGCCCAACCCATGTCGTGGCGCCAGAGGAACTTGCCTTGTGAGGAATAGGCGTCGAGCTTATACGTCTCGAGGCTCCGTTTCCAGTAGCCGGGCCGGTGGTACGGGTCAACGTTGAAATCGGGGTGCTGCAAGACGAAATCGTAGGCCCCGTCCCCGTCCAGATCACCAAAGCCGATACGTTTGAGTGTCACCGGGTCGTTGAGCTTGATCGAATACCAGGGTTGATTGCCCGACAACGTGAAGACATAGGCCTGCCCCGGCGTCTCGGTCTCCTGGCCCTGCCGGACGGTCTTGACCTTGTAGCGATATCCATGGCCAGGCGTCGCGGAGGCATCCACGAAATTGGTAGAGTCGGCGATGGGCGTCTTATTGACCTTCTCGAAATCGCCCAGGCCGAGGTCTTTGCGGTAGACGTTGAACGCGACATCCTCCGGATCGCTCTCAAGCAGTCGCCAGCCCACGTAGACCGTACCTTCCTTCACCGCCAAGGCGACGACGCCCCGATCGATCTTCTCACGCACTTGGGCACTGGCGACGATAGGCCCCAGCAGGACGATAATTGAAATGGCCAAAGTGAGCCCTCGGCTCCAGGCTGACGCGGTCTCTACGTTCTTGCGGCGTCGATCACTGAGCATGTCTGTCTCCATCCAAGCAGTGTTTGGCAGGCTACTCCATTCCGAGTCATGACGAGTCGATCATAGCCCGGGGCCGAGGGGGATTCAAGGGAAAGAAATGCCCGAGGCAGCCCCAGCGGGGGGACATTCACCGGCGCGCAGACCACTGGCCGGGAAGGTCAGTGGGGACGACAGAAATTGCCAAGGGTGAAAGACGGGATTCGAACCCGCGACCCCCAGATCCACAATCTGGTGCTCTAACCAGCTGAGCTACTCTCACCACGAAAACAAGGTGCGCCGAAGGTCCCGACGCACCTTGTATTTTACCGTCGAAACGGCATCTGTCAACCGCCTCTTACTTGTTTCTAACCGCTGCTTGCGCGGCCGCCAGACGGGCGATCGGCACGCGGAACGGCGAGCAGGACACGTAATTCATGCCCACGCGGTGGCAGAAGTCGATGCTGCTGGGCTCGCCGCCATGCTCGCCGCAGATCCCGACCTTTAGTTTCTTGCGGGTCTTGCGACCGAGCTTGGTACCCATTTCGACGAGTTTGCCGACACCGGTCTGGTCCAGCTTCTGGAACGGATCGGCCGCGTAGACACCCTTGCGGACGTATTCACCGAGGAACTTGCCGGCGTCGTCGCGGGAGAAGCCCATGGTCATCTGGGTCAGGTCGTTGGTGCCGAAGCTGAAGAACTGAGCCTCTTCGGCAACCGCATCGGCCGTCAGGGCCGCACGCGGCACTTCGATCATCGTGCCGACCAGGTAGGCGATCTTGGCCTTCTTCTCCTTGAAGACGGCCTTGATCTCATCGATGACCTCGTCCTTGACCAGCTTCAACTCGGTCACGTCGCCGACCAGCGGGATCATGATCTCGGGAATGGCCTTCTTGCCCTTCTTCTTGACGTTCAGGGCCGCTTCAATGATGGCGCGGGCCTGCATCCGGGCAATCGCCGGATAGGTGATGGAGAGGCGGCAGCCGCGATGACCCAGCATCGGGTTGAATTCGTGCAGCGACGCGACCTTGTCCTGGACCACCTTCGGCTTGACGCCCAAGCGCTTGGCCATCTCTGCCTGGCTGGCGGCATCGTTAGGAAGGAACTCATGCAGCGGCGGGTCCAGCAGGCGAACCGTCACGGGCAGCCCGCTCATCGCCGTGAAGATGCCCTCGAAGTCGCCTCGCTGCAACGGCAGCAGCTTCTTCAAGGCACCCTCGAATTGCTTCTTCGGAGTCGCATACTCTTTCTCGATGGCCTTCTTAGCCTTGCCGTCCTCGGCCCCTTCCAGGGCACTGAGGTAGGCGGCATAGTCGTCAGCCGCCAAAATCATCTGCCGCACCGGCCAGATCCGGCCCCCTTCGAAGAACATGTGCTCGGTCCGGGTCAGGCCGATACCCTCGGCACCGAAATCGCGGGCCCGCTGCGAATCGACCGGGGTGTCGGCATTCGTGCGAACGCCCAACGTCCGGATCTGATCGCAGATCTTCATGAACTTGCCGAAGTCACCACTGAGGGACGCCGAGACCGTGGCCAACTGGCCCTTCATCACCTCACCCTTGGAACCGTCGAGGCTGATCCAGTCGCCCTCTTTGAGGGTGGTCTTGCCGACACTGAGCTTCTTGGTCGCGTAGTTGATGTTCAAACCGGCCACACCGGCCACGCAGCACTTGCCCATGCCGCGAGCAACCACCGCCGCGTGGCTGGTCATGCCACCGAAGGCCGTCAGGATGCCCTGGGCCGCGTCCATACCACCGATATCTTCGGGGCTGGTCTCTTTGCGAACCAAAATGACCTTCTTGCCCTTGGCCTTCCAGGCCTCGGCCGTGTCAGCCGTGAAGACGATCTGACCGACCGCCGCGCCGGGCGAAGCCGGCAGGCCCGTGGCGATCACGTCGCGCTTGGCCTTCGGATCGAACTGCGGGTGCAGCAACTGATCCAGTTGATCGGGAGTGACCCGCATCACGGCCTCTTTCTTCGGGATCAAACGCTCGTTGACCATGTCGACCGCCGTCTTGACAGCGGCCTGAGCGGTGCGCTTGCCGCCACGGGTCTGAAGGATGTAGAGTTTCCTTTCCTGAATGGTGAACTCCATATCCTGCATGTCTTTGTAGTGCTTCTCCAGACGCGTCATGAGCTTGGTCAGCTCTTTGTACGCCTTAGGCATCACCTTGTTGAGCTTGCTCAACTCGATCGGCGTGCGGATACCGGCCACCACGTCCTCGCCCTGGGCGTTCATCAGGAACTCGCCGTAGAATTCCTTCTTGCCCGTGCTCGGGTTACGGGTAAAGCAGACGCCCGTGCCGCAATCGTCGCCCATGTTGCCGAAGACCATCGCCTGCACATTGACGGCCGTGCCCAGCAGGCCGGTAATATCGTTGAGTTCGCGATAGCGAATCGCACGCGGGGCGTTCCACGAGCCAAACACGGCATCGATGGCGTGCTTAAGCTGGTCCATGCCGTCCTGCGGGAACATCTCGCCGACGTGCTTTTTGTAGACCTTCTTGTACTCGTCCACCACGCCCTTGAGCTGTTCGGCGCTGAGATCACTATCGATCTCCACCTTGGCCTTCTTCTTGGCCGCGTCGATCTTCTCCTCGAAGTACTCGTGATGACAACCCATCACGACGTCACCGAACATGTCGATGAACCGGCGATAGATATCATAGGCAAAGCGCGCGTTGCCCGTCTTGGCAATGATGCCTTCGATCACATCGTCGTTGAGACCCAGGTTCAGAACGGTGTCCATCATACCGGGCATCGAAACCGCCGCCCCGCTGCGCACGCTGACCAGCAGCGGGCGATTCGGATCGCTCATCTTCGCGTCCATCGCCTTTTCCAGCTTGGCCACGTTAGCCGCGACCTCATCGGCCAGACCCTTGGGCCACTTGCCGCCCGACTTGTAGTATTCGCCGCAGACCTTCGTGGCAATGGTGAACCCCGGCGGCACCGGCACGCCCAGGCTGGTCATCTCAGCAAGATTAGCTCCCTTGCCTCCCAACAATTGCTTCATTTTGGCATTGCCTTCGGCCTTTCCACCGCCGAAGAAATACACCCTTTTCTCTGCCATGCTTACTTCTCCTTTTTGCTCATGTTTCGAATTCCAGAGCGTCGTCAAATCAGGTTCACATCCGTGAATTCTCTGTACCGTATGTCAGAATCCCCACGCTGGACAAATAAAGGCGGTGAGTATAAGGAATCGCCGTATCCGTGTCAACGCTTAAAACCCATGTTTCTCAACAACTTGGCCATTTCCGGGCAAATTGTGACCCCCCGCATCCCCATGGAGATAAGAAGTTGATCGCTGTCCACTTTTCGGCTATTGGCCAGCCCGCCCTCTCAGCGGAATGTCCGGCCGCCCATACCCGCTCTCGGGCACGGACCAGCGACCGTCCATCCCCCCACCCCGCGACCCTTCCTGGAACAAAAATGTATGTCTCGGCTGAAGCGCAGAACTGCGTCTCGTGCTCCCTCACGAGATGACCGAGGTCGTTCTCCGCTCAAGGCCGCTTGAGAGCGGCCGGGTCGAATTTTGGATTCAATCGCGTCGGCACCGGCGCCTTGATACGTCTCCGCCATTCCAGCAACTTCGCATGCATCGCCTTGACTCGCTCCGGCTGTTTGTCGGCCATATTCTTCGCCTCGCTGATGTCGTCCCGTACGTTGTAGAGTTCGAGGCGTCCGTCCTCGAAGAACTCAATGAGCTTCCAATCGCCCTGTCGGATGGCACCGGCCGGGCTGATCCGCCAGGGCCACTGTTTGTCGTTGTACGGCTCCAAGTAGGCGGGGAAATGCCAGAAAATCGCGTGCCGTTCGAGGTCGCTCTTTTCGGCAAGCAGCGGCACAAGACTCTCGCCATCCAGCGTGTAGCCGGCCGGTTTCGGCACGCCCGCCATCTCCAACATCGTGGGGTAGAAATCTGTGCCGATGATCGGCACGTCGCAGACTCGCCCGGGACGCGTCACGCCGGGCCAACGCACGATGGCCGGTACGCGAATCCCTCCTTCGTACAGCATGCCCTTGGAACCGCGCAAGGGTTCGATGGAGGTGGCGTTGGCATATCCGCCGTTGTCGGAGAAGAAGAACACGACCGTGTTCCGCGCCAGATCCAGCTCATCCAGTGTATCGAGAACGCGCCCAACGCTCTGGTCGACACTTTCGATCATCGCCGCATACTTGGCGTTGTTGTGCCCATCCAGCGGGGTCTTCTGCTCGTACTTCGCCGTCAGTTCGGCCTTGGCCTGGATCGGTGTGTGCACCGCGTGATGCGACAGATACAGAAAGAAGGGCCGCTCACGCTGTGCCTCGATGAACTTCACTGATTCATCGGTCAGCCGATCGGTCAAGTATTGTCCATCATCAGCGTAGTGGCCTCGCTTGCTCCGGTCATACACCACGTCGAAACCACGATCTTGCGGTCGATACGGGGCCTCGGCACCCAGATGCCATTTGCCGATGCAGGCGCAGGTGTAACCGGCCGGTTTCAATGCTTCGGCGATCGTCACGTGCTCGGTGCCCAACTCCGTGGTGTTGGGCGTTGGGATCAGCTTGCGGCGTTTGGCCGGCCCCCTTTCGGGGGTCCCCACCGTATAGACGCCGTGCCGGGGCGTGTACTGACCGGACATCAGACAGGCTCGCGTCGGCGCGCAGTTGGGGGCGTTGGAATAGGCCTGTTTGAAGACGACGCCCTCCGAAGCCAAAGCATCGATGCGCGGCGTCTCATAGTATCGGCTTCCCATGAACCCCAGATCGGTCCACCCCATGTCGTCGATAAGGATGAAAACAAAGTTGGGCGGGCGCCCGGTCGTCCGGTCGGCTGAACCGGCGCCGCCAATAGCCTTCCCGGCGGCGAGCGCCGCGGCCCCCGCGCCGAGCATCTGAATGAACTCACGCCGTCTGATCATCACCGGATTCCTTTCTGGGAAGTTCCGCGACACAACTCACACCGGCCAGGACCAGTGCTCCGAGGGCATCCGCGCCGTATCCATGATGCCCGTGATCTGCGCGACGATCTCCGGGTAGTCCGCCGCCAGGTCCGTTGTCTCGCCGGGGTCGGCATCGAGATGGTATAACTCAATAGGGCCTTCGGGATTTTTGGCCACGTTGAGGCGCACGCCCTTCCAGTCGCCCATGCGGACCGCCTGCTTCTTGCCCTGCTCGTGGAACTCCCAATACAGAAAGCGGTGCTGTCGCTGCTTGCCTGGATTGCCCAAGAGCGTAGGCAGCATCGAGAGCCCATCGATTCCTTCGGGCGGCGCGACATTGACCAGATCGCAGCAGGTGGGCAGGAAGTCCCAGAAGGCGGAGACGTGGTCTGTCCCCGAGCCGGGCTCGATCTTGCCGGGCCAGCGGGCGATCAGGGGCACGCGAATCCCGCCTTCGTAGAGCGCCCGCTTATAGCCCCGCAGCGGTCCGCTGCTGGTGAAGAAGGCCGGGTCGCCACCGCCCTCTTTGTGGGGCCCGTTGTCGCTGGAGAACAGGACGAGCGTATCCTCGTCAATACCCAGAGCCCTGAGCTTGTCGAACAGCCGGCCGATGTCACCGTCCATCCGGGTGATCATCGCGGCATGTCCCTTCTGCGGCTCAGGCCAATTCTCGTCGGCATAGGGCCCGTACGACGGCACCTCCATGCCCTCGTTCCGTGCCTCGTTGTTGGCATGGGGGATCGTGAAGGCCAGGTAGAGGAAGAACGGGTCGTGCTGGTTTCGCTCGACGAACGATAACGCCTCGATGGCAAAGAGATCGTGCGAATATTGCACGCGTTTGGTCGCCACCCCACCGGGCGGATTGACCGGACGCACCTCGTTATCCAGGGGCACCTTCTCTGCGTTGCGCCAGAGGTATTCGGGGTAGTAGTTGTGCGCGTGCCGTTGATTGAGATAGCCAAACCAGTAGTCGAAGCCCTGCCGGTTCGGAATCCCCGTGGTCTCGGGCTCGCCGAGCCCCCATTTGCCGATAATGCCCGTCGTATAGCCGGCCCGCTTGAGCAGTTCCGCCACCGTGACCTCGCTGGGCGGCAGCGGCACGCGTCCATTGGCACGGATGAGGGCGTGGCCGGTATGCTTGCCCGTCATGAGGCAGCAGCGCGACGGCGCGCAGACGGTGCTGCCGGCATAGTGATCCGTGAAGATCATCCCCTCAGCCGCCATCTTGTCGATGTTCGGCGTCCGAATCGCCTGCTGACCGTAACAGCCCAGATCACCATACCCCAGATCGTCCGCCAGAATGAAGATGATGTTCGGTTTCCTCCGGCTGCTGCCCTTCGGCGCCAGTGACGCACACCCCGAAACCAGCGACGCCGCACCTACACCGGTGGCTCCCAACGCCACCGTCTTGAGGAATTCTCTCCGCGTCCTTATCATGCTCCGGTCTCCCGCTGAACGAAAATCGACACCTTGCCGCAAAACCGACACACCACCCTTATAAGCCTCCGCCACTCCCTCGTCAACCGCCGATCCGCGCACACGAACAGAGCGCATAATCGGCCGAGAAAAGGCCTAAATACCGCCGTCCTCTGTTGACGCCGGAACCCTACTGGGGCGTCGGAATGGTCACGTCAATCTCATTGACCTGCCCCAGCGTCGACAACGGCTCGTCGAAGTCGTCGGGGTTGCCGACCACCAGGATTTGGAGGGCATCGGGCCGGAGGTGTTCGCGGGCCACGCGCAGGACGTCTCTCGCGGTGACCTCCTCGACTTCCTCCCGCGTTCTCTGGAGGAAATCAGGCGGATAGCCGTAGAACTCATAGGTCATCAAGCGGCGGATGATCTCCCCCTTGCTGTCGAAATTGAACACGAACGAGTTGAGATAGCTCTCCTTGGCGATGGCCAGTTCCTCATCTGTCACCTCCTCGGACTTGATCTTCTCGATCTCTTCGACCATCGCCTTGATCGCATGGACGGTGCTGGACGATTTGGTCTGGCAGCCCACGTAAAACTGTCCGGGGTGGTCGAGACTGGAGGAGTAGTGTCCGAAGACCGAATAGGCCAGTCCCTGGCGCGACCGCACGTTCTTGAACAGGCGTCCGGTGAAGCCGCCGCCCAGGATCTGATTCATCACCGTCAAAGCGAAGTAGTCCGGATCGCTCATCACGCCGCCAATGTGCCCCAGATAGATATTCGACTGGTTGAGGCCGGCCTTGCGCACCAGATTCACACTCGAGGGCCACTCGTAATCGACTTCGGGCGTAGGCGGCGGTTCCAGATCGTTGGGGCCCCACTGGGCGAAGGCGTCCCCGATCTTACCGATCATATCCTCGGTATCGAAGTCGCCCCAAACCGCCAACA
>Ga0272443_10004126_pt1 | contig 16209 bp, 16 predicted proteins | sample SSMAcet12_FD_193581 | JGI IMG/M metagenome (GOLD analysis project Ga0272443, IMG submission 193581) | Marine sediment archaeal communities from Little Sippewissett salt marsh, Falmouth, MA, United States - SSM-Acet-12 | ecosystem: Environmental > Aquatic > Marine > Wetlands > Sediment ... | reverse complement strand
TTGGAATTTTATGAACCATTTCAGAAGAAACACTTCTCCAGCAATGCTAGAAGGCTTAACTAACCATGTCTGGAGTTGGAAAGAGTTTTTTTACTTTAGAATAAGTGCCATAAGTTAGGACACTACCAAAAATTCAAAGCCAGACATGCAAAAAAGAGGGTGGCGGGCACGGCCGGATCGGCGACACAGAGGATTTGATTACAATTATTGCTCTTTAGTCTAACCAACGATGGAATGATAATTACAACGGCCGTGCCCTTTGATTGAATATAATACATTGGCGGGCACGGCCGGATCGGCGACACAGAGGATTTCATTGCGATTACAACTCTTTAGTCTAACCAACGATGAAATATTAATTACAACGGCCGTGCCCTTTGATTGGAAAAAATTATTGGCGGGCACAGCCGGATTCGAACCGGCGACATACAGCTTAGGAGGCTGTCGCCTTGACCATGCTAGACTACGTGCCCGTGGGTTTGGACGGAGGGGTTCATAATCTCATACTTTATCTACATTTTGGGATAGGGAAAGATATCATCTCGGGGGTCCCTCACCATCCCAGCCTCTCCAGTTCCCTGTCCTTCCTGGTCCTCTTCTTGTAATCCTTGTAGTGCTCCTTGCACAGGTGCACCTTTCCAGAACTCCTTTCCACCTTCAAACCGCTGTCGGAGACCTTCTTGGCACTTATGGTCCTGACACTCTCATCGGAGCATCCCTTCACCCCGCATACTTTCTTGGCTCCTTCCTTCCTTGAGGCCATCTGCCACCCTCAGAACCTGTATTCATTTTCGGGGATCCCCTCCGAGTGAATGGGGAGGTCCTTCGGAAAATGTTTGAGTATGACGATATCCCCCAGTGCCTGGACCCATCTGAAGGGAAGAAGTATGGGTTCGCCGTTTTGGACCAGGGCGTCGTTGGTCTCCTCCAGATACAGGTTGGAGATCTCCCCATCCTCCGAATCCACCTCTATGTTTGCGATATTCCCTACCTTGACCCCCCAGGGGGTAAAAACCTCAAGTCCTATGAGCGTCGAAGTCTCTTCAAGCATTTACACCACCCATTTTTTCCGAATAAACCTTGTATTATTATTTAATCATTCCTAGGATCCCTTCTCCCTGAGCTTCATCTCCTTGACTATCTTCAGGTGCTCCTTCTCATTGATCGAGAACAGTTCCTTCAGCAGTTTGATGATGTTCTCCTCGTCCCGTGAGATCCTGCCATCCCTTAGAGATTCCTTCAACACCAGCTGATATATATTGTGGAAGATCTCCCTTTCTTTTTCCTTGGGGATCGATCTCTCCCCCTCAAGGAGTTTTGCCTCCATCTTTGCATTGGTGATATCCTTCTCGGATATCCTTAGGATCCTTGCGAGCTCGTCCAGCATATTCTGCTCATCTTCGGTTACTCTACCGTCGCTCATGGCCACGTCCAGGATGCTCTTGAAGATGAAGCCCCTGTTCATGGGCTTGTCGCTCTCCCGTATCTCGTCAATAACCTCCTCCTGAAGGACCTTGTGCTCCTCCCTGCTTATGCCAAGAGAGGCCCTGAGCTCGTCAAGGAGAGCCTCCTCGTCCTTGGTTAGTATGTTGTCCTCCCAGGCCTTGGAAAGGGCTTTCTTGTAAACCGCCCTCGCGTCGGTCAGCTCCCTCTCGTGTTTTTTATCTTCCTTCTTCTTCTGGTAGATGGTCTTCCGGTGGGGGTAGAAAAACATACCATCGTCGAGCTGCATCAAAAGCTCTATCGGGGTCCTCCCCACCTGATGGGTGAAGCAGAGTTCCGAGAATGTGGCAACCATTTCCTTCCCGGAATCCTCCCTTATTATGACCTCCTTCTTGGACAGTGAGTCCCAGATCCTCCTTGCGAGGTTCTTTCCCTCGAAGGTGAGGAAATAGACCTTCTTCCTCTGTTTCGCTCCCTTGACATGGGCGAGCCGATCATGGAGAAGACCTTCCTCGACCAGTTTATTGACCGCCCTCGGCACATGTTTCCTGTCTATCCCAACCCCTCTTGCGATCCCGGCCTGTGTGGCTCCCTCGGGGGCCTCGAAATCCTCCTCGAAAGGTACGAACTCCTGAAGGTGGAGAATGACCCTTTCATCAACTGTCAGGGAAATCTTTCGGGGCATTGACGTATCCTAATAACGGTCCACATTATTATATTTTCATCAATTTGACGGCGTAATTAGGGTGTATCACTTAAGGGGATATCCCTGCATGGAAATCGTACCGATCCCGCCCATCGATGAAATCGCATCTGTTTCGAAAGAAGTTGGTACACCCTCGACCGGTCACCTGTTCTGCCCCTCCCTCCCCTCGTTCTCCATCAGAAGGGCTCTCCTCCTTCCGTCGGCCCTCAGGATCATGGCCTGCCGCTCCTTCTCGGCCGCTATCCTGTCCTCTATCGCGGCCTTTACCGGGCCCACCGGCTCGACATCCTTCAACTCGGCCCTGACGATCTCCATTCCGAGGTTCTTCGCCTCCATTTCCATAAGCTGTTTGAACCTGGAGTTTATCTCCTTCTGACTTCCAAGAAGCCCCTCCAGGGTCATGTCCATCGTAAGCGTCCTGATATGGGACTGGGCCACATGGCTCAATGAGTTCTTGTGTTTCTCCACTCTTAGTAGGCTCTTTTCGGGCTCTACCATCCGGTACTGCAGGAATGCCTCGACGATGGTGGGGGAGAGGTCCTTTGTCATGACCTCAGTACGGCTGATATCGAGGGTCTGAACCCTTGTATCGACCCTGTATACCCTGGATATGAACGGTATCACGAAATGGAGGCCCGGTTTCAGAGTCCTGACATAACGCCCCAATCTGAGGTAGATCCCCTGCTCGTATTCCTGGATTATGATGAGAGAGCTGACCAGCCCCCATATGATGAGAACCAGTGCTATAACGATAAAAAGGGCCAGCAGTGCTATCTCGAGGTCCTTCGTTCTCTATCCCTCCGATACGATGGCTCGAATACATTACCCCATATTTCACAGTTGCTTTCACATCTATCGTCCAATGCGGGACATAGACCTGCGGGGGGTCTTAACGCGAAACACTTAAAAAGGAGCCTTTGTATTGCCGTTCGCTTGGTCATGTGGAATTCGTTTGAAATTCTGACGATGTGGTCCGCATAACAGGAACGTGGGATGTGAAATGACGGATTATTTCAACAGGCTGGAGGAGAAGAGGAACCAACTGAATGTGGAGGCCGAGAACCACAGGAAGGAAAGGGACAGACTGAACCAGGAGACCAAACAGCACGCCGATAGAAGGGACGAGCTGAACGCCCAGGTCAAGAAGCTCCTCCAGGAGGCCAACAGGTTCAAGGACAAGAGGGACGAGTTCAACGAAAAGGTCCAGGGGGAGAAGGCGAACCGGGACGTGCTGACCAGGGTATACAACGAGTTGAAGTCCAAACTGGATGAACTGAAGAAGACCAGGATCCCGCAATCTGACGAGATATCCCTGAACAAGCTGAAGAAGGAGCTCCATGCCCTCGAGTTCAAACAGATGACGACACCCCTTAACCAGGACAAGGAGAGGGGACTAGTCGAGAAGATGTCAAGGATAAAAAAGCAGATAGAGACCAAGGAAAAGGAGATGGAGGGGAACGAGGACTTCAGGGAGCTTCTCCAGGCGGTAAGAGAGGCAAAGAGGAACATGGACAGGTCCCACAAGAGGGTGAACGAGCTGGCCGACCTGGCACAGAAGGAACACGATCAGATGATAGAGCGTTTCTCCGAGTCGGACAGGATAAGGAAGGAGGCCGACAGGGCCCAGGAGGAGTTCGTCAACTCCAAGGTGAAGGCGGACGAGGAGCACCGCAAGCATATAGAGCGGATACACCTGGTCCACGATTACGACAAGATGGTATTCGGTCTCAAACAGAGGCGCCGCACCCGGGAGAAGAAGGATAAGGTCGATGTCAAGGAGGAGACCGAGGCTCAGACCGCCCAGTCGGGCAAGCTCGAGGCGGAGAGGACCTTCGAGAAGTTCAAGAAGGGTGAGAAGATATCCACCGAGGATATCATGCTTCTGCAGAAATACGGATTCCTGTAAACCGAGGAATCACCCAATTCACTTTCCTTCGAGTAAAACAGGATCCAGTTCAAAGTGGTGCTCTCACGGTATCCCGTTTATTACCGCGGAGCCGGTGCCATGCGAACCTGAAGAAACGTAGTGGAAGGAGACGAGAACCTCCGACACCACGGTCCATACCTTGAGCAGCTCCGGGTAGATAGAGACGGTGATATCGGCACTGCCCAGGACATCCGAACGGTACCCCCCGCTGGAGAAGCCGCCTACCGAGACAACTACATCGATATTTGTTTCCGTGTCCAACACTTCCCGGAGTACATCGATCATCGATCCCGGTCTGCCAGAGATATCAAGGGCTACTGAGCAAAACCCCCTTCCCGCGATCTTTGCCCTCTTACTGAGTTCGGAAACCAGCTCCGAATATCCGGTATTTCGCTTCATCCTTAAAAGGGGGCTGCTCTCCGTGGGGACGGCGCCGGTCCTGAAGAGCTCCTCCATGAGTCCCGAAAACCGGTTGTAGTTCTTGGGCAGCCTCGTTCTCGGGTCGACATATATGACCTCATCGTTCCTGGTATGGACATGAAGTGAAAGCCGCCCCTCCTGGTTGGGTATGGAATCCAGGCAGAGCAGCATGAACTGGTGTGCGATATCGGGCCTACCCCTCCTGTTCTTCTCCTCCGGATCTGAGAAGACGGAATGATGTAGTGAGGAATCCAGAAGAACCCTGGACGGCCTCTTCTTTCTCCTTCTTGCATTCTGCACCACCGCCGGGTGGGACCAGTATTCCCCTGGCACGATCTCCAGTTCAGAATCCACAAGGACAAGGCGTAGTATCGGTCCCTCAACCACCTATCTTCCTCCCCTCCCTTATGAGGTCCAGGACCTCGTAGAGGTCCGATGCGATGTGATCGGCGGAGGAACCCCATTCCCCCCTGGAATCGGACGGGGAGATGAGCACGGTCTTGACGCCGGCAGCCCTCCCTGCCTGCATATCGTACAGATAATCACCCACGAACACCATCTCGTGGGGTTTGATATTGTACTGTCCCAGCACGAAGTTGAGGGCTTCAGGGGAGGGTTTGGGGTCCGCCATCTCCCTCGAGACGATCATATCGACCTCGATCCCGAGAACCTCCAATGTCCTGGCGGAGGCCTCGTTCGAGTTCCTGGTGATGACAACGACCTTGATCCCCCTCGAGCGGCAGTGCTCGATAAGATCCGCGCCTCCCGGGGATATCTCGGCATCCTCGGCAGCGGCCTTCTCCCTGCTTACAAGCAGCTCCTTGAGCCGGGTAGCCTCCTTGGAAGGCAGGGATGATATGTAGGCCAGCGTATCCCCTTCCGGGATCCCCAGCTCACTTCTGATATTCCTGAAATCCAGTTTCAGCTTGACCAGCGTCCCATCAAGATCCAGTCCCAACACCTTGACGCTTCTCATTCTTACGTCCCCCTGATCTCACACTCCCGTACGGGGGCATTCCCTGGAAAGGACACATTCCCCGCAGTTGGGGGACCTGGCGTGGCAGGTCCTCCTTCCGTGCTCTATGAACAGAAGATGGCCTTCGTATTTTGATTTATCGGGAACCAACCGGTTCAATTCGATCTGAGTGGATATCCTGTCCCTGGAATATTCCACCAGTCCGAGCCTTCTTACCACCCTGTGTATGTGGGTATCTACCGGGAAGGCGGGTATGTCCAGGGAGAAGACCAGAACACAGGCTGCTGTCTTAGGGCCCACGCCCTTGATCGATGTCAAATAATCCATTGGGTGCTCCTCCTCCATGAGGAACTCCAGGGTGTAATCCCCCCGGTCCTCCTTCAGCCTTTTGAGTACCCTCTTTATGGTTCCGGCCTTTCCCTTCGAGAGGCCGGAAAGCCTGATGGTCTCCTCAATAGTAGATACATCCGCCTCCGCCGCATCCTTCCATTCGGGGAACCTCTCCTTGAGAGAGGAGTATGCCCTGAAGCTGTTGCGGTCGCTGGTGTTCTGGGAAAGTATGGTAAGGACCAGCTCGTCGAGCGGGTCCGCAGGCCCTTCCCTGTGGGGGGAACCGTACTCGTCCCTCAGGAGCCCGATCAATCTAAGCACCCTTTCGGTTCCGGGGTTCTTGTTGACCATCGATACGGTGACGGTCCCTTTACATTAATAATTGACCCCTTGCTCATTCCTCGATTAACATGTCGATCACCTTCAACTGGATGTCCCTCATCCCCCCCCATTCATGGATATCGGCATTACCGGCTATCGAAGCGGTGGACCCGGGGCTGAGGACGGATGCCAGCTCTCCCATGCCGAACCAGATGCAGTCGACAATGACCTGTTCCCCCCGTGCCCTGAATTTCAGATGTCTCCCATCTCCAACGCTCTTTATATCGTCCAGGAGCACGTTCCTTGTTGTAAATATTGGAGCCGGGTTCTCGAGCCCGAAGGGTGCCATACGATCAAGGCTCTCGACCTGTTCCATGGAGAGGTCAGCCAGGGGAAGGTCGAGGTCGATGTCAAGGCGGGGTTGGAATTCGAGGGTGGGGTATTCTCTCAGAGCGTGGTCTGTCAGCCTACGGCGGAACTCCTCGAGATGCTCCTCCCTGATCGTGATCCCGACCGCTTTCTCGTGGCCCCCGTACTCCTCAAGGAGACCTTTGCAGTTCTCAAGGGCGCCAAGCAGATCGAAACCCTCGGGCCCCCTTCCGGAGCCCTTCGCAACGCCCCCCTCGATAGTCAGAACGAAGCAGGGCCTTCCGACCAGGTCCAGAACACGGTTGGCCGCTATTCCGAGCACTCCTATCTCCCATCCGGGGTCAGCGCAGACGAGGACCGGGTCTTCAATTCTGCCGGTCTCCTCCAGCATTCTCATCACCTCCTCCTGTACCTTCGCACCGATCGCCCTCCTCCTGAAGTTCATGGAGTTCAGACCCCTTGCAAAAGTGTCGGCATCTATCCTCTCATCCGTGATCATAAGCTGCAATGCGAGATCCGGATGGTGCATCCTTCCCGCCGAGTTTATCCTGGGTGCGATCCTGAAGGAAATGTCTCCCGAACCTATCCCCTTCGAGGGGTCGAGCTTCATCTCCCTCATGAGGGAGAGAAGTCCCGGATTGGTGGTCTCTGTCAACCTCCTGACCCCCTCGTGGACGAGTGAGCGGTTCTCATCCACCAGGGGAACCACATCTGCGAGGGTGCCTATTGCTACCAGGTCAAGATACGATCGAATGTCGACCTTGAGGTGCCCCTTCTCCACCATACCTGTGAGGAGCTTGAACGCGACGCCCACACCGGCAAGCTCCTTGAACGGGTAAGGGTCACCCGCCCTCTTCGGATCTATGACGGCAAGCGCGGGTGGGAGCATCTCCTTCGGCTCGTGGTGGTCCGTTATTATCAGGTCGATACCAAGCTCCCTGCAGTGCTCCGCCTCCTCCACTGCCGTTATGCCGCAGTCCACAGTAACGATGAGGGTGCAGCCGAGCTCTCCGGCCCTTTCGACCGCGGCTCCGGAAAGACCGTAACCCTCTCCGAAGCGGGATGGCAGGTGGTACACGAGCAACTTGTTCCCCTCACGGTACCCCAGTGCCCTTAGGAGCAGGGCAGTGGAGGTTATCCCGTCGGCATCATAATCCCCGTGTATCATCATCCTCTCCTGCCCCTCGACCGCGCGGGATAATCTTTCGACCCCCTTTTCCATGTCCAGCATCAAAAAGGGATCATGCAGGCTTCTGAGAGTGGGATTCAGAAAAACGTATGCCCTCTCGTGGTCCCTGAACCCCCTGGCAGACAATATCCTTGCCAGAATTGGGGGTATGTTCAGCCTCCTGATAAGGTCCCCTGTTGCTGTTGGGTCCTCCTCCCTGTACCTCCACTCCCTGCCGCGGCCGGGTCCCATGCTCATGTCACCGGACCTGTTTTTCCGTGATGACGTATTAAGGGATGGCCGGGGGTGGTGCGAAAGAATATAAGGGAAGGTAAACGTGTTTCATTCGAGGGCATGGGGCCCCCACACGGACCGGAAGGCCCGTTAGATGGGTCGGAAAGGACATGCGGCGTGCGTGTTTTGGGGGGTTCCTAAGCGGACCCCTATTCTTCCAGGATTCTGAAATGGAACTTCAGATAGGCCGGACCCCTGACCTCTATCCTCTTCTTTCTGCTGAGGATGTAGTAGAGAGCCTTCGAATCGAGCCTGAGGTTCGCATCCTCCAGGGATTTGACTATTTCGTATTTTTTAACGGTGTGTCCCCTATCCAATGCCTTTTCGATCTTCCATCCCGCCAGTTTGGAGAAGGCCTTCGCGTAGTTCTTCTTGGCCCTCACCCCGCCGCTCTCCTCCATCCTCTCTATCTCGGGCGGGGGCACGCTCATGATATTTCCGTCGTGCACGTATATCTCGTCGAAGGCGGCAGGGCCTATTATACCCATACCCTTCTTTGCCTCTTTGAGCACAACCTCGGCGGGCACACCTTCGGCTGCACGATCGTCGTCCCCTTCCACCAGGGAGGGCCCGTATTCTCCGCGTACCAGTGCACCCTTCCAGGCCACGACCCTGCCGATCTTCTCCTCATCGGCATGCTCCCTGTAGGCCCTGTAGATCCTCTTTGCTATCTCCTTTCCGTAATCGGTCTGGGGGTAACGTTTGTACTCGATCGAATTGCCTATCTCCTCGTCTGCAAGGTCCCAGGCTTTGAAGAACTGGGGGAAGAATAAAGTTCTGATGTCCGGATAACCGTGCTTGTGCATGAGTATCCTCTCTATCCCGAGGTCCAGGATGAACACCTTCGTATCCAGCCCTCTTTCCCTCAGTGTATCCTCCGAAACGAAGCCGCAGGTTCCCAGTTCCATGTCCCCCCCGAATACCTCTAGTTCGGTACCCCTCTGGAAATAGGGGAACTGATATGATTTTTCCACGAGTTTTGCGTCCTCGATCCCCATGTCATCTAACAGGCGGTCCAGTATCCTCCGGCATATCTCCAGTGTTATGCCTTTGTCTATTATCGCGAGGGATATCACATGATATGCCCTGTTGTGCCTTGCATCCAGTATGGGCTCCCTTCTGAAGGCCACTGCGTTTGTGAAAAGCCTGATCGGTTCGGACCCCTCATCGTAGGTTGCCTGTATGGTCGATAACCATGACGTGGGCATGAACGATCTGATCGTCAGGTGGCTTGGTACCGGGGAGCCCGCCGACATCTGTGGTATCATGTTCATAAGCTCTATGGAATCGTCGAAATCCAGCCCCAGGTTCTCCTGTATGTCCAGCAGGAGCTCCTCCCCGCTTGAATCCTCGTCGAGCGCATCCAGCATGTTCCATAACTCGGCCCTGTCCAGGTTCGGGAACCTCTTCATGATGGCCTTCTCCACATCGCTGGAGGGCACCACCGGCTCGAGCCTTATCCAGGAGAGGTGAAAGATGGAATCCCTGAAAGCAGGGTATAGGTCCCCGGTCAGCGACCTGGCCTCCTCCGCCGATAGGAAATGGGATACCTGTATCTCGTCGAACCCGACCGAGAGCAGTATTTTCCTGATCCTCTCTATCTCCACATCGATAGGATGCGGGTTTCCGACGCCGGTGAAGTATGGTGTGAGGTCACCCGTCCTCTCCTCGTTTTTTTCGTTTTCCTCTTCGTTCATCCCCCTGGGCCTCCCTTTACGCGGTTATCCATCGAAAATCGACTCCCCATCAGTTTTCACATCCGATATCCTTCTCGAATGTATGGCGAGAGCGAGCTCGCCCGCGGTCCTGTCGATGGCCCCCCTGACCATGTCCTGCTTCTTCTTAAGCGGAATGAGACCTGTTGGGTACGTGAGTCCCTCCACGATACCGCCCAACTCCTTCATTCTGAGGAAGAGCTCACCGCCCCTCTTCATGTCTCCCTTGATCTGGGAGTTGAGCACCGCCCTCCTGAGCTCGCCCACAGCATCGCATATCCCGAGCGAATAGGCCCTCTCCCCGAAGGATGTCTCCACCGGCAGTGGGAGCTTTTCCCCTTCGAGCACTTTGGAGAGTACAAAAGCCTCCGCAACCTCGGTCAGCGCATCCTCAACGAAGCCGTATCGGAAGGAGGCCGTATTGTCCTGGAGGCTTGAGAGGGCCGATCCAACCCTCAGCAGATCGTCGACCGGCTCTCCAGCTCCTTTCTCGACCATGGTCCCGATCCTCTCCCTGCAGGACCTAATCAGGTCCCGGGAGCCCCTGTAAGCGGCATCCCTTTCCATATCCTCCCTGTCGAGGTACTGTATTATACTTTCCCTTATCTCTTCCGGGGTGCCCATGTGTTCACAAAATCCGTGACATTATATATAATTGAGTGCCCGAATTGCCGTTATTCACGTCCCATATCATCGGTCATGCCGCTAGGTACTGTTTGCAAGTTCTTGTATTGTTGCGGGCACACAACTCTATTCCACCCTCAGAAGGTCCACTGCAGCCTTGTTCACTGTCCCGGTGCACGCAAGGTATGTGGAGACCGTGCAGAGCGCAATGCTGCCCAACAGCGAGACTATGGCAAGCTCCACGGGTATCCTGGGCTGGACGAAGAACAGACCCTTCTGCCCTTCCTTTATCAGATATGCGGCAAGATTGACTATAAGAGGGGTGCCGAAGAAAAGAGCAACGATCCAGGATAGGATACCGATGAACGCTCCCTCGATAAGGAACACCCTCATCACCTCACGGGAGGAGAAACCCACTGCACGGAGTATCCCTATCTCCTTCTTTCTCTCCTCGACCGCTATAGCCATCGTATTGTATATTATGAAAATGGCAACCATCATTATCAGGAAGGAGGTGAAAAAGAGCCAGTTGAGCATGGTGTTCTGCACCTCCTCGGGGAGCCCCTCGTCTATCTGGAACTCCTCGAACATATCAATGGACCCCGGTGCGTTCCAGAGGTTGCTCTCCTTGCTCCCGCCCACTTCCATCGTTATCCCGATGTAGATCGAACCGACCAGAAGCAGGAAAGCAATGGTCACGGATAGTATCAGGACCATGGTCACAGACCTGAAGGGGTTGTTCTTCAGATGGGAAAGGGCATAAGAGGCCGGATTGAAGGTTTCCCTGGCCGTTTTCATTCCCCCCCGCTTTTGAGGTGAATCGTTCCCTGGCCCGGCGGTCTCTTTCCCCTCTGCACACGGCCGTCCCTGATCCTCACCATGGTCCTGGCCCTTCCTGCCACCAGCCTGTCGTGTGTGGCAAGGATCATGGTCTTCCCCTCGTCGTTGAGTTCCTTGAACAGGGATACGATTGCCTTTGCCGTCTCGGAGTCGATATTGCCGGTTGGCTCATCGGCGAGGATGATCTTCGGATCGTTAATAAGGGACCTTGCGATGGCGACCCTCTGTCTCTCCCCTCCTGATAGCATCCTTGGCAGGTGGTCCATTCTATCCCTGAGGCCCACCCTTTCCAGCAGTTCCTCAGCCCTGCCGCCGGATCTGCCTGACTCGAACATCTGAGGTACGAGGACGTTCTCCATGGCGGTCAGGGAGGGTATCAGGTTGAAGAACTGGAAGATGAAACCCACGTTCTTTTTTCTGAATAGGGCCCTCTGTCTCTCGTTCAATTTACCGACATCTATGTTCCCTACCATCACTGTTCCGCTGTCGGCGGAATCCAGGCCTCCGATTATGTTCAACAGTGTGGTCTTTCCCGAGCCGGAGGGGCCCATAAGGGCACACATCTCCCCCTCATCAAGTGAGATCGAGAAACCGTCGAGGGCCTTGACCCGGTTCCCACCCACCTTGTAGCTCTTCCTGAGGTTTACCGCATCTATGAAAGGACCCTCAGACATTCTTCATCACCTCTGCCGGGTTGGGTCCGGAGACCATCAGGAGGGGCGGTATCATGCCTATTATGCCAGCGAGGGTTCCGATGGCCAGAGCGGCGAGGATCATCGACAGATCGATTGCCATGGGGAACCCTATTCCCTCGCCCCACAATGTGAATTCCACCCTGTCGAGAAGGGGAACAAAAGCCAAGCCCAGGAGCGTTCCCGCAGCGATCCCACCGTATATGATCACGAACATAGACCCAAGCACCAGTGATGATACCTGCCTGCTTGTGAGGCCCAGCGCCTTTAATGTGGCCAGTTCCACCCTCCTCTCAATGACCGTAATGGCGGCCGTGTTGGCCACAACCAGCACCATCAGACCAAGACAGAGGCCCGTTATCAGGTAGTTCCAGGAATTCATCGTCCCCCTCAAAGAATCAAGCGCCTTCTCCTCGTCCGAGGGTATGCCCACATCGTCCTCCCTCTCCTCGAAATAGCGGTCCAGCCCCTCGTCCATCGACGAGAAAATAATGAACAGGAAGGACAATGAGGCGATACCGGCAAGGGATAGTACGGAACGCGACCTCTTTCTCCACGCGTCCTTGATAATGTATCCGAGGGGCCCAAGGGACCTTCCACCCATCCTTTTTGCCATCCGGTCCTTACCAAGACCCGGTGCCCTCCTGTCTCCTCTCATGGCGGTCCAGCCTCATATGTCGTTCAGAAGTGTCTCCGTGTGGATCACTTCCATTCCTCCGGCGTCTATCCTCAGGGGCCTGAGCCTCTCATCGAAGCGGGTCCCCCTCATCTTCGTGATGGAGATGGCCCTTATCATGGAGCCCTTGATCATCCTGTTATGCAATAGTACAACGCCCCTGGCGAGGTAGGCCTCCAGGGGGAGCTTCTCCTCGCTGCTCTCCGCAATCAATATGGATGTTATCGGTCCTTCGCCCTCGTTCCCTTTTCTGGATAGGGACCTCATCAGCGAGAGGATCCTCCTTCTGGCCGTCACCAGGTCCGCCTCCAGGGCTTTGACCGTTGTTATCGAGTCGAATACAACCCTGTCCGGTTTCAGCCTCCTCAGCTGGAGGGGCAGTTCCCTGTCGAGGAATGACAATGCGGACACCTCCCCCTCCCTGGAGAACTCCTCCGGGGAGAGGTCCATTATCCTGATCCCCGGTTCGAATATGCCCAGGGCGGACGTGTTCTCCTTGATCTCGTAGAACGGTTCGTCAAGAGTTACGTAGAGCGAGGAACCTCCTGCCCTGACGCCCTCCCTGAGGAACTGCCATCCCAGGAGGCTCTTTCCGGAACCGGGCCCTCCTATGACGGTGTATGGCCTTCCCTCAATAAGTCCTCCCTTCAGCATCTCATCGAGTCCGACTATTCCGGTGGATATCCTGTTCATCTTCGGTCCGCCCCCTTTTTTACCCGGTATCCCAACAATCAGGGGTTATCGATTAAACCCTTTCGGTTGGTGGACTGAACCTCAAAGGACGCCGGCCGCAAATAATCCGGAGAGGCTGGTGAGGACCATCAATGCTACCGCAGCTCTGCCGATCCAGACGTGCAGCTTTCTGAAAAGGGGCCTCTTATCGGAGGGCCCTTTGAATATCAGCTGGCCCAGGATGGGGACCGCGATCACAGAAAGGATGGTGATGGCCCCTAACAGGTGGTGGAAACCGCTCAGGTGGGTTCTGCCGGCACTCTCTATCATATACGCACCAATGATAAGGCCAGCAATAACCGAGACCGCTCCCCCTATGTTGATGTATTTATGCGCTTTCATCCACCAGGCCTTCTTCTTCATGAACCTGGCTATTGATATCCCGGAGCCTATGAGTATGAGACCGAGCACCATCAGGAATGCGTGGATAGGCCAGAGTTCGGGTACCTCCTCCACCTCCCCCGTCTCCCAGTTCACCTCAGCGGTCCCCCTTTTACCCGCTCCATGGTTCGCAGTGGGGTCATCCGAGGCCCCGTACGCCCATATTATAGTGTTCCTGCCCTCCGGGTCCAGTGTCCTGTCCCTGCTGTCCCCCGTGTCCACCTTCCTCCTGAACTCTATCACGGTCCAGTCCCCTGACTCCTTACCTCCCACCTCGAGAAGGTCCATGGTGCCTCCCAGGGATGTGTCAGCAGGATGGGCCCCCTGCTCATCCTCCGCGTAGGCATCCATGACATATACCTCGGTGTCCACCCAGCCGATTATCATGTCGGCCCCCTTCATACCCCCCGATGGCTCGAAGCCGATGGCGACCCAACCCCTGGTCTTTGCCCTCATGGCGATGGAGGCCTCATCCTGTGTGAACCTCCAGTGAAGGATATAATTGCCGCTGTCGAACTCGAAATCGTGTTCGTACTCGCCCGGGGTTATGACACCATCCAGGGTAGGATCGGGAAACTCATCACCGTTCCCTCCCACGGTAAGCTGTATGGTCCCCGAACCCCTGTCCGTGTGCGGCGAGTCGTATTCGTCCTCATCCCCCATCCCCCATATTATCTTCACATCGGTCGTATCGGAGAGGTCCTTATCGTACTGGTCGCCCGTGTCAAGGGGCCTTATGAACTCCAGTGTCGTCCAACCTGCAAGCTCGGTTCCGCCGAACTGGGCGATATCATCCGTCCCTCCAAGTTCCGTATCCGGAGGATGGGGCCCGTAATCTCCTGTCGAGTAGGCGTCGAAGACCTCGACGCTCGTGTCGTCCCCGACCCAGCCTATGAGCATGTCCGCGTCCTTCATCGCGGAGGTGGGGTCGAAGCCTATGGAGAGCCACCCAGTGGTCCTCCCTTTAAGCGCGATCTTCAGGTTATCCCCTTCCACTTTCCAGTGGATCTCCAGATCACCCGTGGAATATGTGACCGAGCTGTCATATTCACCCTGTGTGATCTCGCCGTTGAGGTTTCCCGTCTCCACATCGCCATCCACGATCTGGAAACGGATGTGTTCGACGGAGCCGTTGTACTCCTCCTTGGTGGCCGTCACTGTTATGGTCTCCTCAAGGCCGGCACCCTCCTCTGGAGCGTCGTAGTTGAACTCGTGTCTTCCCTCGAATATCTCCGTTAGCTGCGAGATCGTGCCGTGTTCGGCTGTCACTTCCAGTGTAGCGCCTTCAACCGCGGTCCCGTTCGAGGTCACCTCCACTGTGAACAACCTGGAACCACCTTCCTTGATCTTGTCTATGTCCGGGCTAATGTCCAGCACCAGATCGATGGAGGGCTCCTTGACCGTTATCGTTTCTCTGGTAGTGCCTGATATACTGCAGGTCACGTCGACGGTTATGACATCCCCATCCTCTGCAGGTACGTTGTAATCGTAGGTGAACGTCTGCAGCTCAGGCTGGCTGGTGTAGTTCTGGGTGAGGAAAAGGAGATCATTGACATAAATATCGGTTCGGTTGATATAGTGATAGTTGGGGGCCGGTGTGATGTGGGTTATGATGACCGACAATCTCTGGTAGGTCCAGTCGTACGAAAGGGTCACTTCTCCCGGAGGGTGGGCGGAAGCCTCCTCTGAGAACATGACAACCGCTGTTGTTACGGAGATCGAGAGAACGATGATCGCAATCAAGGTCATCCGCGTTCCATGGGCTTTTTTCGTATCAACTGCCGGATCGATCATACTACCACCCACTCGTGTAGGATATTCCTATTGATGTATATTATTTACTGCCGGAAAGGGACCCCGTTGACACACAGGGTTCAGCCTTTTAAAACCGATCAGGTTTGAATGCCTGCCCATAATAGAATATTAAATGGGGTCCCCCCTGCGAATCAAAAAGTTTAATCTTCAGGCGGATATTAATTAAAAGGTATAAAAGGAACCATAGGGGGATCCTGATGAGAACAAATACGGTTGTTGTCGCTTTGCTGCTGGTGGTCCTGATCGTACCGCCAGGCACATATGATGGCCTGGGAGGGGGAGGTGCCCTTGAAGTTACAAGGGCTCCGGACCCGGTCCTTGACCTGGAAAGCGGTATGGAGGCCCCCACCTGGTCCAAAGGGGATTACTGGAACTACTCAATTGATTTTGAGTACAACATACTCATCTTCAAGGTGCCGTTTGAGGGTTACCTGAACATGTCGGTCGTGGCTGCGTCCCCGGATCCCTTTTCGGGGCTGGACCCCGCCTATATCACGAACGTGACCGGCAACCTCTCCGGTTTCTTCGACATACCCCTCACCGATGACGATATCGAGATATATGTGGAGATAAAAGGGTACATGTGGACAAGGATGCTGGACCTTTCCATCTACAGGACCGTGGCGAATGCCACCGTAACCGGGACCGTGGATGATATCAACGGGGAGTACCCCTTCGGTTACGAGTATTACCCTGCGCTCGAGGAATACGATTTCCCACTAATACCGGGGGATATGTGGAGCCAGAAGCTGAAAGCCGGGGCCCCCTTCGATGACGGCA
>Ga0272443_10004125_pt1 | contig 16210 bp, 12 predicted proteins | sample SSMAcet12_FD_193581 | JGI IMG/M metagenome (GOLD analysis project Ga0272443, IMG submission 193581) | Marine sediment archaeal communities from Little Sippewissett salt marsh, Falmouth, MA, United States - SSM-Acet-12 | ecosystem: Environmental > Aquatic > Marine > Wetlands > Sediment ... | reverse complement strand
GGGCAGGTCGAGCCGTATACCTGGCATCCCGACACGGACGCGATCGGCTCGATGGACATCTGGAACGATCGCCTCATCGTGACGCACACCCCCCGCGCACACCGCCAGCTCGTCCAGTTGCTCACCCAACTCCGCGAGTTCAAGGACATCCAGGTCATGGTCGAGTCGCGGTTCCTGACCCTCCGCAGCAACTTCCTGGAGGAGATCGGCGTCGACCTGGACGTGGTGCTCAACGCGGGCAACGCCGGCCTGGACCGCGCCCTGTCGGCGGGCGCGCCCGTGATCGATCCGACGACGGGACAGTACCTCGTGATGCCCCGACGATTCGGACAGCTCGGCCAGAGCCCGGCCGTCGCCCCCGTGGGCGGTGTGCCCTTGGTCGGGGTCGTTCCTCTCGATCAGCCGTTCGGGAACGTCGCGCTCGTTCCACCCGGCAGCCCGTCGAACTACTGGAGCCGTCACACCACGCCGATCCCCATCCAGAACAATACCCTCGACCTGGCCGGGCCGCGCACGACCAACGTCCCCGGCAACCTGACGCAATCGTTCCGTCAGAGCGGGCCGGCCTTCCAGATGTTCGGCAGCTTCCTGGACAACATCCAGGTCGATTTCCTGCTGCGGGCCACCGCGATGGACGCGCGCGGCTCGAGTGTGGATGCGCCGCGGCTGGTCTGCTGGAACGGGCGGGAGGGCTACGTACAGGTCCAGACCTCCGTCTCCTACGTGGCTACGCCGGGCTTCGCGCCGGTCGGCGGGGCGACGATCGGCGGTCAGGCCGCCCAGGGGCAGATCCCCGGGATCGGCCAGTTGCCCCGTGGTCGAATGTTCTCCGTACTGCCCACCGTCTCAGGCGACCGCAAATACGTGACGATGGAGGTTCGGCCGGAAGTCACGGACGTGACGCTCCGAACGATCCCCGTCCAGCAGGGCGCGTTGGCGAGCTTCTTCGAAACACCGGAATATCAGATCACCACCATCCGGACGACCGTCCAGGTCCCGGACGGCGGGACGCTTCTGCTGGGCGGCCTGCGTCTGTCGGCCGAAGAGGAGATCGAAGCCGGCGTGCCCGTCATCAGCAAGATCCCCGTCCTCAAACGCGCGTTCACGAACCGTTCGCGCACGAAGGACGAATTCGTTCTGCTCGTGCTCATCAAACCCACGATCATCATTCCCGAAGAACAGGAAGCCAACGCCTTCGAGGATCTGCTGACGGCTGACAAAGAAGCCGGTATGTGACCGGCACAATCGGTAGCCAGCCGCAGGACGGGCGGAGGAAACGACCAGGAAAGACGTGCACCTGAACGCACGAAGACGACCAAAAAAACGACCCGGCCGGGCGAAGGAGGAGGCCCGACCGGGTCATTTGGCTATGGCTACGCACTGCGTGGGAAGAAGGCGCAGCGTCAGGAGGAGGTTTTTCAGTTTCCGCGCAAAATCCGCCGGCCATTTCGTGGCCGCACCGCGTCGCAAAACGGGTGGACGGCCTCGGCAAGACCGTCCCCCTAATGCGATCTCCGGTCCCCAACCGGAAAATCCCGGGAGCGGCGTTCAGGCTCCCGCGCTCTCCGCAACTCCGCCGATAACCTTACAAGTGACGTGCCAAAATCGCCCCACGGCGATTGATTGCCGTAACATCATTTTTAACAAGGGGATACGTTGCCAAATCTTTTTGCCGACCTCTTTTCACTGAGTCGTCTGCCGGCTGCGGACAGCCAATTCGCAGTTTTTCGTGGCCGAAGACGGCCGAAAAAATTGTGCTTTGGTGACGCGTCGGGGGATTTCATGCTCGCTTTAGCCGGCTGCGTGTGATAAACTTTCTACGGACGTCAGGAGATCCGTTCGGCGGGCCGCTGCGCACCGAAAAACGGCCACGTGCCATCTGTCCAGACAAATCTCGGTGTGCAAGGTTTCGCAACGCCAGGACCGTCGAACACGAGACGGCAGGCCCCAGGCCGACGTGCTTTGGGGGCACACGAGGTGGCGCAGACGCACACATCCCGCCTGTCGCGACGGCCGCACGAACCGCACCGTGCGTCGCCGACAGGGAAGGCCTTCACCCTCATCGAGTTGCTGGTGGTGGTGGCAATCCTTACGATTCTGATGGCCATCGTCAGCGCTTCGCTGCTCAAGGTCCGCACGGCCGCCAAGAGCTTCGTCTGCAAAAACAAGCTTCGCAACGTAGCTTTCGACTTCATCCGTTTCGCCGATGACTACGCGCATCCGTGGCGCGGCGACAGTGACGTGGACGGCCAACCCGGCTTCCGCCTCGTCGATTTTCAGGAACGCACTTACGGCATCGCCGAGTTCTGGAAAATGGAAGCCGTCCCCATGTCGGGTATCGGACCGGGCACGTTTCTGTCCGACCAGTATGACGCCTCGTCCCATCCGCTCATCTGCCCGGCCGGCCCGCAGGAGCTTCACCGACGACCGATGGCCCCGCTGACAAGGAAACCCGTCTTTCCCGTCGAGAACGTCAGCATCGCCATGAACAAAAGGCTGCACAGGTGCACGGGGACCCAAAACGGCGAGTTTTACTTTAAGGATGTTCGCATCTCCAAGCGCATCGTCGAGTACCCCATGATTCCGCTGGCGTTCGACGCGGACGGCCAGAAGGCCTACGAAAACGACCTGCAATCGTCCGCGGGCATCCTGCCGTATTTCGCCGCCCCGCCGCTCGAAAAGGCCGACGCCTACAGCGACGGTATCTTCTGGTTCCCCAGTTTCCGTCATGGGGGCAAACTCAATGCGGCGTTCGTAGGCGGCCACGTCCTTTCCTCGGCAGACCCGCTCCATGCGCCCGGCTGGAACTGGGGGGAGCCGCCCACTGCCAGATAAACGGCTTTTCCGTTAAAATAGTCCCCAGAACGGCGGCGCGCGGGTACCAGCGGATGGAACGGGCGCACGCCGTGTCAGCCCAGAACCTCGTGGGGCGCAGCGCGGCCCACGAGCTTCTGCTTGAGGGAGCCCACCGGACGTGGAGCTGCGCAGGAAATTCGTCCTTTTGGCCTTGATCTACGTCCTGTCCCTTTCGGCGAACCTGGCGATCTCGGCCTACTGTATCACCGTTTACATCGATTCGGCCTTCCAGGATTTCCAGGTCGGCGCGGTGCTCGAGCAGCACATCGACCAGGCGCGCCGGATCATCAACGAGCAGCGGACGCTCCTGGCCGAAAGCGATCAGCCGACCGAATTGTGGCGGCGCTACGACGTTCTCGAAGGCGACCTGAACGAGGCGATGATGGCGTTGCAGCGCGGCGGTCCGATCGCGTTGTCGACCGAGTTGGCCGGCCAGTTCGAACCAACGATGGAACGCAAACGCCGGGCAGTGGCGCCCTACAGAGATCGGGGCAGGCTGCCGGTCGTGGGGGGCGAACTGCCCGCGGAGCTCGCCGCCAGCTTCACCGCGCTGACGCGGCTGTTGGCCGAGGCGAGCATCGTTGCCGGCCGACAGCGCGAGGTGGCGGTGACCCAAGCCGCCGACACGCAGCAACGCGTCGTCCAGATACTCGTCATCAACACGGCTGCGGGAGGGTTGCTCTGTGCGCTGGGTGTTTTTTTCGTGCGGCGCTGGGTCTTGCGGCCTGTGGGCGACCTTCGCGAAGCGACCAAGCAGATCGCCCAGGGACACTTCGAATACCGCATCCAGCCGCGCGCCCGCGATGAGCTCGGCCAGTTGGCCGGCGAAGTGAATCAGATGGCCGCCACCATCGTGGACATGCAGACGAAAATGGTCGAGCAGGAACGCCTCGCGGCCGCCGGCGAGATGGTGACCCGGCTCGCCCACAACATCCGCAACCCCCTGGCCGGCATCCGCGGACTTTCCGAGACGACGATCGAGATGAACCGCGACGACACCGAGACCATCGGTTGCCAGCAACGCATCATCGCCACCGTCGACCGCTTCGAAAAGTGGCTCCGCGACCTCCAGCAATCCGTCTCGCCACTGACGGTCAACGTGCGGCCCGTAGCGATCGAGCAGCTTCTGGACGACACGGTGACGGCCTTGCGCCCGATGCTCGAGCGGCGCGGCATCTCGGTGCGGGTCGAGGTCGAACCCGCTCTCAAGGAGGTCTCCGTGGACGGGATGCACCTCGAACAGGCCGTCGTGTCCCTCGTGACCAACGCGGCCCAGGCGTCCGCGCCGGGCCAGGAGGTCCAGATCCGCGCCGAGCACATCCCGGACGAGCCCGGCCATTGGCGACTCGTCGTCCAGGACGAGGGGGCGGGCATTGCGCCGGAGATCCGTGAAAAAATCTTCGAACCCTATTTCACGACCAAGCCCGACGGCAACGGTATCGGCCTGGCAATGACCCAGAAAGTCGTCCGGCTCCACGGCGGGCGACTCTCGGTCCTCTCCGAGGTGGGTCACGGTAGCCGGTTCGAGATTCGCCTCCCGGGGGCAGCATCGGAGGGCTAGATGGCTGACATTCTGATCGTCGACGACGAAGAGAACCTGAGCTATTCGCTTCAGGTGGCCCTGAAGCGTGCGGGCCATCGCTGCCGCGTGGCCGAGGACCTCCGCGCGGCCCGCGCCGAGTACCACCGCCGGCTGCCCGACCTCGTCCTGCTCGATATGCAGCTTCCCGACGGCAACGGCATCGACCTGATGGCCGAGATGCACCGGGAAGGGTGCGACATCCCCGTCATCATGATCACCGCCTTCGGCACCGTCAGCAGCGCGGTCGAGGCGATGAAACAGGGCGCCGTCGATTTCATCCAGAAGCCGCTGTCGATGGAGGAGGTCTGCCTGGCGGTCGAGCGCTGCCTCGAACACCGCCAGATCCGCAACCGGCTCGACGCCTACACCGAAGCGCAGCGCCGCGCGTCCGACGAGTTGCAGATCATCGCCCGCTCGGAGGACATGAAGGACGTGCTGTCGCTGGCCAGCAAGATCGCCAAAGTGCCCGCCGACGCGCGGGGTGGACTCGTCACGGTTCTCATCCTCGGCGAAACGGGCACCGGCAAAGAGGTGATCGCCCGCCACATCCACCACCGCAGTGCGCGCCCCGATCGCCCTTTCGTCCAGGTGAACTGCACGGCCATCCCCGAAACCCTCTTCGAGTCGGAGCTCTTCGGCCATGAAAAGGGCAGCTTCACCGACGCCAAGGAAACGCGCAAGGGGCTCCTCGAGATGGCCGGCGAGGGGACGCTTTTCCTCGACGAGATCGGCGACATGCCGATGGCCACCCAGGCCAAGCTCCTGGTAGCCATCGAAAGCGGGAGGTTCCGCAGGATCGGCGCCACGGCTGAACGCACGGTCGACGTCCGCATCATCGCCGCCACCAACAGCGACCTCGAACGGAAGGTCCAGGAGGGCACGTTCCGCGCGGATCTCTACTATCGGCTCAAGGTCTTCACCATCGAGCTGCCGCCTCTCCGCGCACGCGGCGAGGACCTGTTTTTGCTGACGGACTACTTTCTGCGGCAGTTCTGCCAGAAGTTCCACAAGGCGGTCCCGGCACTTGCAGCCGACACGCGGCGCATCATGGGCCGTTACCCGTGGCCCGGCAACGTGCGCGAGCTGGCCAACGTGCTTCAGCGGGCGGCACTGGTCTGCGAGTCGAACACGCTCGAACCACCGCTGCTGGGGCTTGGAGCACCCTCCGGCGCCGAGCCAGCCGGCGAGTCGGCGGACCACCTGTTCGATTTCGACCGCGCGGACTGCACGCTGGCAGCCATGGAGAAGCGACTGATCCAGGCCGCCCTCGACCACACCGAAGGCAACGTCTCCGAGGCGGCCCGGCTGCTGGGCCTGACACGCGGCGGGTTCCGCCACCGCATGAACAAGCTCGGCCTGTGAGAAGATGTCGCATAGCGGGCTGTCATGCAGGAGTCCCGGCAGAACCGCGCGGCTGCGCAGGAGAAGGCGATCATGCTGCCGCTGCTCATCGTAATGCAGGTTGTTATTGTCGCGCTGTTTTTGCTGATAACCATCCCGGACAGTTACGCCATCGGTCTCGCATTGCTTGCAGGGTACGTATTCTTCGATGCCGGACTGGTTTTGCATGGTCGTAGGTCCGGTTCACTTTTGAATCTGAGGCAAAGGCTCGCAATCATTGTTTCCCAGATGTGTCTTGTCGTGTTGGTGCTACTGGGACGGTGGCTTAAACACTATGTAACAGGACTGTAGGCAACGGCCATCACGCCCTCCGGGGCAATTCACTGGCGGAAAAGCCGCCAGTGGCACCCTGCATGAGCCTTCTGATTATTTATCTCACGCCAAGCCGCAAAGATCGCAAAGAGGTTGTTTGATGATCTCTCTGCAGCTCGGTGTCTCTGCGTGAGTCTCTCTTGGCGCCTTGGCGTCTTGGCGTGAGCCTTTCTGATTCTTCGTCGGCCGTCACCGCAAAGCCACGGGGCAGCTGAAGGCCAAGATGGCGGCGGCATCCGCTCTCTGACGCTCGCGGCTCGGATTTCGGCGGACCGCTCCCTCACGGTCGCGGCACAAGTCTTGTCAACCGGGCAGCGTCGCGACCGGCCAGCTCGCGCGGTACTCGTCCTTGTACAGTCCGATCTTTTCGACGGGGATCGCCTCGAACCCGAGTTCGAATGCCGGCGAGTCCGGCCGAAGCCGGAAGTCACCCGCCTCGGCGTCGACGAATCGCGGATCCTCGTCCACGAGATTGTTTTCGATCCGCACGATCTGATCGTTGAGTCCGTTGGACAGATCGAGCCACCGCCCGCCGACGCAAATGTTCCGCGTCACGACGTTGTACTTGGCCAGGGCCGGCTCGTCGTCGTAGAGGGTGAGCAGCTCCGGGTACTTCTCGCTCCAGGGAGGCTGGCGGTAGGGGACGGCGTTAAGCCGATCGACGAGTGTGGTGAGCGTGCCGTCAAAATAGGACTTCGCCCAACCCAGGCCGCGCGAGTCCACGTGGACGGCCGGCGCGCAGTCTACGAAAACGTTGTTGTCGATCGTGTTGTTCCGCCCGCCGCCGACGAGCACGCCGCGACCGCCCTTGTAGACGATGTTCCCCTGGACTGTCGTGCCGCTCGCCCAGTCGTCCAGGTAGACCGACTGGGTGCCGACCCACGTCTTGTACGTGCCGATGTGATGGAAGTAGTTGTAACGGATCACGTTGCCGCGCCACGTCCAGTCCCGGCCGGTGTAGATCGCGCCGGCGTCGTCGGTCTCCAGGCAGACGCGGTGAATCTCGTTGAATTCGATGAGGTGCTCGTTGCCCGTGAAATTCATCGCCTGGTGAGGCGCGTCGTGCATGAGGTTGTGGGCGACGCGGTGCCCGACGCCGTTGATGGAGACGGCCGGCCGATAGGTTCGGCTGTTGCGGCTGTAGTGGTGGATGTGATTGTTGAGCACGAGGTGGCGGCCCGGCGTAAGCGTCGCCCGGTCGCCGCCGTCGATGCGGATGCCGCCGTCGCCGATGAAATAGACATCGCACCCGACGACCGCGTGGTCGGACCCGTCGCGGACGTCCACGGCCCAGCCGCCGATGTTGCGGGCCGTGCAGCCTGCGATCCGCACGTGTGCGCCGCCGTGGACCGCCACACCCGTCCCGCGGTTGAACTCGAAGGTCAACCCCCGCAGCGTCACGTGTTCAACATCTTTCAGTGAAATCAATGTTCCGAGAACAGACACGAATGCCCGTGCATCGTGGATCTCCGCCGGCGGCCAGAAGTAGAGAAACCCGCTTTCCCGGTCGAGGTACCACTCGCCCGGCGCGTCCAGCTCGCAAAGCAGGTTGAGCGCGTAGTAGCGCTGCCCCTGACGGTAGCCGTAGTGATGGTAAGGACGCACCAACTCGATGACGCGCGCGTCGGTGTCGATGCGCTCGACTTTCTGGTACGCGTCCGCCCAGTCCCAGAACCAGTACCCGCTCAGCCAGACGTCGTCTTCGGTCACCCAGCGCGCGGGCCGATCGCCCTCGTAGCGGAACTCGCCGACCGCGTCGCCCTTGTGCCCGTGGACTTTAATGGGTTGGCCCCCGACCAGCTCGCCGACGTGCGTGTAGTCGCCGTTCGGCCAACGGGCGAGCGTCATGGGCCGGCCATCGAAAAACAGCTCGAACCGGTCGCCGCCCGGCGTCACCTTACCGAAGTCCGTCACGCCGGCCTGTTTGAGATCCGCCTTCAGCACGTGGCTGCGTGCGGCCGGATCGAGCCGTTCGAGGATGGCTGCATCCGTGACGGGCTCGAATCCGGTGACCTCGCGCCCCCCGATGATGCGGACCTCCTCGTCGCCGTAAGCCCGGTAGATGATCGGCGCCGCCTTCGTACCGCTGTCAGCCTCGTTCAGCTCGAAGGTCTGCTCCAACACGTAGATGCCCCCGCGCAGCAGGACGGTGATCGGGCCGGCGGCACGCTGCTCGCCAGGCAGCGCGCGGATGGCGTCGCGCGCGCGCTGGAGCGTGGCGAACGGCCCGTCCGTGCCGGCTGCATCGGGCGACACCCGCTGACCGGTCCATGCGTCGTTGCCCTCCGGGCTGACGTAGAAACGATGTCCGTCTGAAACGTCTGCAGTCGCGGTGACCGCACACAAGCTTGTCGCCAGCCAGCAGATCCAGGTCGCCATGTCCTCACTCCTTGCCTGTGGTTGCCGCGTGCATCTGTCGTGTTGAGTTTACCGAACGAAAGTCCCATCGGCGAGTGTGGCAATGGTGAGGGTGATAAACTGGGGGGATGAAGGGGCCGTCCGCGGACCGCCTCTTCCGCATGACGGGCAAGATGCCCGTCCCACCCGGCAAGATGCCCGTCCCACCCGGCAAGATGCCCGTCCCACCCGACAAGATGCTGGGAAAGAAGGGAATGGGTGGTACGGGCGTCCCGCCCGTCCGTGCGATCATGCCCCGTCGGCGCAACCCTGCTCATGGCAACGGGCAGGGTGTACGGGGAGACGGCTTACTCAATCGGCATCAATTGTCGGTGGTCTGACGGCCGTGGATCATCTGCCGGATGAGATCGGCACGGACGAGAGAGCGTTCCTCGCCGGCCAGAGAGGCGCGGTGGCGCTTCTGAAGGTGGGCGGCCTGGATGAACAGGAACAGGTCGTTGAGCGTGTCGAGGTTGACCCCGTCGAGGCGATCGAGCACCACGCCGAGCCGCAAGTGGCTCAGCAGGTAGAGCGCTTCGTCGGTGGCGATGAGACGCGCATTTTCGAGCAGGCCCAGCGCGCGGTAGATCTTGTCGTCCAGGGCCGTGGTCTTTTCCGCACGGAGCACCTGCCGCGCATTCTGCTCGTACTTGACGATGGACGGTATGATCGTGTCGGTGAACTCGGAAAGAATCTGATCCTCGGTCCGGCCGAGCGTCGTCTGGTTGGAAAGCTGAAAGAAATCGCCCAGTGCGTCGGTCCCTTCGCCGTAGAGCCCGCGGACGGCCAGATGCATGTCCTTGGCGGCACGGAAGACTTTTTCGAGCTCGCCGGTCATCTTCAGGGCCGGCAGGTGGAGCATCACGGAAACGCGCAGGCCCGTCCCGACGTTCGTCGGGCACGCGGTCAGGTAACCATAGCCGGGGTGGTACGCGTAGGAAACCGACGCCTCGAGCGCGTTGTCGAGCCGGACGGCCTCGTCCCAGGCGTCGTCGAGGTTCATGCCGCGCCGGAGCACCTGGATCCGCAGGTGATCCTCCTCGTTGGTCATCAGCGCGAACGTTTCGCTGCGCGCGATGGCCGCCCCCCGGCTGCCCTGTCCGTCGGCGTGCTGGCGACTGATCAGATGGCGCTCGACGAGTAATTGACGGTCGAGCGGGTCAGCCTTGTCGATCTCTACGTAAAACGTCTGTGCGCCGTACGCCGAGGCGGAGATCGCGGCCTCCAAAGCCCGTTCGATCTCGATACGTTCCGCCTCGTCGGCACGCCCCAGGAAGCGATGGTCAGCCAGGTTCCGCGCCAACCGGATGCGCGACGAGATCACGACGTCATGCATCGGTCCGCCGGTCGCCAGCCATTCACCACGCGATTGTGCCAGCTCGTCAATGCTCATTGCACGTCCAACTCCGCCAGCTGATCGCGCAGCTTCGCAGCGCGCTCGTAGTCTTCGGATTCGACCGCTTCGCGGAGCTCGCGCTGGAGCCGTTTGCGTTCCTGCTGGCCGGGATCAACCTGGATGGGGCGTTCAGGGGATTTACCGACGTGTCGGGTCTGCCCGTTCTGGGCACGCTCGATGATCGCCTCGAGCGCCTCGCCGAAAACATCGTAATCGTTCGGACAGCCAAGCAGCCCCTGGCTGCGGAACTCGACGAACGTCATCCCGCACCGCGGGCATTTCAGCTTGGCCAACTCCTGGATGGCCGGCTGCGACATCAGAAAGGAGCTGAGCACGTCGTTGATCGACACGTTCGACTTGACGACAACGCCTTCCTTGGCCGCACACTGGTCGCAAAGATGCCTTTCCCGTTTTTCACCTTTCAGAAGGTCGGTCAGGTGGACCGTGGCAGGGTTTTTTTTGCAGTGCTGGCAAAGCATGGCATCTCACGCCAAAGCGGCGTTTCCCCTGATTCCGCCCATAAAACACACTCATCTTTATCTTAGATCGCGCCCGATAATGCGTCAAGACGGCGAACTCATGATCCCGCGGCGATGGCGGTTTACCGCGTTCTCAGGGGCGGCGCGTTGACCGTACCCGCAAAAAACCGCTAGGATGCCGCTTATGGCACGCTACCTGCCCGAATATCCGGTGTTCGAACAACTCGCCCGCCAGGGCAACACGATCCCCGTCTACTGCCAGCTGCTGGGTGACCACCTCACACCCGTGACGGCCTTTGCCGCCATCGCACGGGACAGCGCCCACGCGTTCCTGCTCGAAAGCGTCGTCGGCGGAGTGGACGCCGCGCGGTACTCGTTCCTGGCGGCCGACCCGAAGGTCACGTTCCAGGCAGTACGCGACCGGATCACGCTCGAAGGCGCCGCGGGCCGACAGGAAGAAACCTGCGCGGATCCGCTCGGGCGGCTCGCCCAGTTTCTGGCCGGCTATCGCGCGATCCACCTGCCCGAGCTGCCGCGATTCGTCGGCGGCGTCGTGGGCTACGCCGGCTACGACGTCGTGCGCTATTACGAACCGCTGCCCGACGCGCCCTCCGACGACCGGAACCTGCCCGACCTGCTGTTCAGCCTCTACGACACGATGGTCGTCTTCGACCACGCCCACAAGACGATCCTGGTCATCAGCCACGCGCACGTGGACCAGGACGGCCCCCGCCGAGGGTACGAGCAGGCCTGCGAACGGATCGAGGCGACAGTCCGGCGGCTGTCGGCCAGCACGGACACCCGGCCCATCCGGATCACGCGGGGCGGCGACCCGAAGCTCGGTTTCACGAGCAACTTCGAACGGGCCGACTTCGAGCAGGCCGTCGAAAACTGCAAGGAGTACATCCGCGCCGGCGATATCTTCCAGGTCGTGCTCTCCCAACGGCTCCTGGTCAGCACGGCGGCCGACCCGTTCAACATTTATCGGGCGTTGCGGGTGATCAATCCGTCGCCGTTCATGTTCTACCTCAAGAGCCCGCGGGTCATCCTCGTCGGCGCCTCGCCGGAAATCATGTGCCGCGTCGAGGACGGGCTCATCACGAATCGACCGCTGGCCGGCACACGCCCCCGCGGCCGCACCGAGCAGGAGGACCAGGCCCTCGAACAGGAACTGCTGGCCGACCCCAAGGAGCGGGCCGAGCACATCATGCTCGTGGACCTGGGACGCAACGACGTCGGGCGCGTTTCCGAGCTTGGCAGCGTCCGGCTGCAAAAGCTCATGACCGTCGAGCGGTACAGCCATGTGATGCACATCAGCAGCACGGTCCAGGGTCGGCTGGCCACCGGCTGCACGGCCTTCGACGCGCTCCGCGCGTCGCTGCCGGTCGGCACCGTCAGCGGGGCGCCGAAGGTGCGGGCGATGCAGATCATCGACGAGTTCGAGCCGACCCGGCGGGGACCCTACGCCGGTGCGGTCGGCTACGTGGACTTCGCCGGGAACATGGACACGTGCATCGCCCTGCGAACGCTGGTCATCACGCCCGGCGACACCTTCGGCCGGCACCACGCCTACGTGCAGGCCGGCGCCGGCATCGTGGCCGACTCCCAGCCCGACCGCGAATACGAGGAGACGATCAACAAGGCCAAGGGGCTCCTTCGGGCGATCGAGATCGCCGAAACCGGCTTCGAACGCGACGACGGCCCCTAGACGGCCGGCAGGAGGCGGAAAGCGCGATACGCCACATCGGCCGCGGATGGCACGAGTTCCCGGAAACGCGACCCAACCTTCTCGAACAAGCCAAAAGCCCCGCCGGTCTGGGAGACCGGACGGGGCTTTCGCACGGGAAGAGGGCATCAATTCTCACAGGCCCCGTTGCGGGGCCCGTGTGGAGGAGGGAATGTCATCTCTGGCTCATCAGGCCCCTCTTGGGCCGTCGGCTCACGAGATTCCGTTCCACCATGTTATACGCAGGAAACGGCAGAAGGTTTTACGCGGGTGCGACTTCGATGAAATTTTCGACGCTTTTCAGCTTCCGCAGCACTTCCACGGAACCGAACAGCGTGTACGTCTCGCCCGGATCGAGGCGGACGACGTCGATGCGGGGCGAACGGCCGCCCCAGGGCCGGCCCGCACGGCGCTGCCACTTGACGGGGCGAGCCTTTTTGAGGCGGCGACGCTCCACCTGAACCGCTTTGTCCTGCTCGCAGAGTTGCACCAACGTCTTGCGTTGCGCCTCTGCTTTAGGACATCCAGTAATTTTTACCCGGATCGCCTGGCCGGGCTGAACATCATTGATTTGGGTACCGCTCGCCATCGTCTGCTCCGCCTTGCTGGGGCCGGTCCGCTGTCACCTGGCGGCCGTGGCCGCAACCGTCGTTCTCGTCTTGGGCCTCGCTGGCCGGCCCGGTATCGCCTCCGGCGACCCTGTCAGCCGCCGAATAGGTCATTATACGAGCCTCTGGCGGGGGATCAAGCCCTCCGGCCGGCCGGTTTCACCCCTGCCCGGGCGGGGGCAGGGGCCCGGGCACAGAGGCCAGGAACGCGTCGACGCTGCGTACCCGTTGCCGGTAGGCCGCCGCAAGCGGGGCCAGCAGGTTGTAGAGGAAAATGTACCGGAGGGCGGCCAGGCCGTCGAGGGAATTGATCTTCTTACCCTCCGCGTAGGTCCGGCCATAATAGGAGATCGGCACCTCGTAGACCCGCGCGCGGGTCCGGGCCACGAAGGCCGTGATCTCGACCTCCATGCCGAATCCAGAGCTGGTAAAAGGCACCTGCTGGAGGATCGGCGTGCGGAAGGCCTTGTAGCAGGTTTCGATGTCGGTCATGTTCATGTTCGTCAGCAGGTTCGAGCAGAAGGTCAGGAATTTGTTGGCTAGGTAATGGTAGTAATAGAGCACGCGGCCGGCCCGGCGGACGAGGAAGCGGCTCCCGTAAACGACGTCGGCCCAGCCCTCGAGGATCGGGGCGATGACGAAGGGGATCTCGTCCGGGTCGTACTCGAGGTCGGCGTCCTGGATGACGGCCAGGGGGCTGGTCGCTTCGGCCACGGCCCGGCGGATGGCGGCCGTCTTGCCCCCGTTGGCCGGCTGGCGGATGAGCCGGACGCGCGGCGACGCGAAGGCAGCCACCCGCTCTGCCGTCGCGTCCGTCGAGCCGTCGTCGACGACGATGATCTCGCGGACGACCGGAAGCGCGTCCACCTTGGCCAGGACCCGCGTAATCGTCTCCTGCTCGTTGTAAACGGGGATGAGGACGGCCAACACGCGGTCTTCTGTCGTGTCGGAGGTTGTCGGCCCGGAGGATGTTGTTTCGTTCACGTCGCGGTTCCTTTCCACTGCATTCTCCGCAGGCTTTGCGCCTCGGCGTGATATCTTTTAACGGCCCGCTGCCGTATTTGTGACGCGGCTGGTCGTCGACCTGCCTTTTTGCTGTCAGGACGCCGCTGTCGAACCCAACATCCGCCTCGCACACAAACCTATCGCCCGCACGCCCCTACGGCAAATGATAAAGGCAGGTCGACGGCCTGCCCTATCGGGCTTCCGCCGCCTGGTCGTTTGTTATAAACATAAGATCATGATCTAGCAGGCCTTACTTCATGTAGCCTGCCTGGTCGTCCTTGCGAGGCAGTTTTGAACCGGTCCTAGCCAACGTGCGGCGCTGCAAGGACTTAGGATTCATGCCCCCAGTCGACAAGCTCTTTAATGCGGGCTTCCGGGCACAGTGAAGCGAAATGAAAATCGTCCTGAATTCAGGGGGGGCGGTCCTTTTGAAATAGCTATTCCGCATGTATTCTAATATGATGGTTTTGGACTGGAACTGGAGGGAGAAACACTCGATACGAAGCCAGCCGATATCGGTTTGGGGTGGAGGCAAGCGTCTACCCGGCTTCGGCGCCAATTCAGGCTGAATCCCTGAATGCGGAGGACCAGGGGGGCGAATTCAAATGAGTAAGACAATGGGAAAGAAATGTTTGATGACGCTGTTCGTGACTCTGCAGGCTGCGTCCGTCCAGGCGGCACTTGTGATTGAGGAGGGCGACATCACCGCGGGACATTACGTATACGATCTGACGTTCGCGGAAACGAGTGATAATACGGTTCTGTCTGCGGATGCCGAGTCGGTAACGCGGCTGACCTGCTATGTGGACAATTGGTCAGCTACGACGCTGCACGAGGTTATCGCTTACTACACCAACTCCACCTCAGCAGGTCTGACATATGTATTCGACTTCTCGCAGACAGACTATCGTCCAACCGCCATGTTCCTTCGTGAGAAATTCACTCTGTTCAACAACGTTCATGGGCACGACCTGACGAGGGCCTGGTCGGGTTGGAGCACGGACGGTGCAAGCTGGACGACCATGACGGACTTTACTACGCCGCAGAATACAACCTATGGCGGCAGTACGTTGACAGAGTACGACACGACTTTTTCGGACATGCCCGCCGTGGTGTCCTACACGATGTCGATGACAACGCTTCCCGGAGACGCGGACGGGATACTGACTGCGGATCATAACCAGTGGAATCGAATCGACTCCACCAACGCGGGTGCTTTTCTCGTCGACTTCACGGTCGTGGAAATTCCCGAGCCGGCCTCGCTGAGTCTGTCGGCACTGGCTGGGCTTGCGCTGCTGCATCGTCGGAAAGGAAAGCTGCACGCCTGAAGGGGTGTGTGATAACGCATTCCGCGCCGCGCCCGTAAGGAAACGGTGTGCGACAACCCACAACAAACCGCTCCCTCACGGTCGCGGCTCGGATGGCAGCCGACGCAGGGCAGGTCGTTGACCTGCCCTTTTCATCTTGCTTTCTTGATGGGTGGGACGGGCGTCTCCTTCTTGATGGGTGGGACGGGCGTCTCGCCCGTCAAGCCACTGTAAGCCGCGCGTGCGGGCCGTTGACCGATTGTCCTCAGTCGCGTAGGGCGGGCTCTGCCCGCCTTCCCGATCAACCCCCCTCACAAAGGCGGGCGAAGCCCGCCCTACCTTCAGAAATGCTCACGCAGAGTCGCGGAGGCGCAGAGAACGGAAAAGGTTGGTTTCCCTCTGCATTCTCCGCGATCTCTGCGGCTCTGCGTGAGATTTTTTTTGGATGCCAGGCAGCCGTATCCATGACGAATTAAGCACGACCTGCCAGGACGACGCCGTCGAACTTACGTCAGTCTCACACAAATCTATCGCACATCCCAACCTACGGCAAACAGTGACAGCTGGTCAACGGCCTGTGCTACAGGGCCATGAGGTACCTTCTTCAGGCTATGGGACTCCTTCTTTCTGGGTGGGACGGGCGTCTCGCCCGTCAAGTGCAGGAAGGCCCGCATGCCACGGCTCTGCGTGCCGTGCGTGCGCCGTTGGCTGCTTGTCCTCAGAAAATGCTCACGCAAAGTCGCCAAGGCGCAAAGGTTTGGAAAGGTAGGGTCTTCCGCTGCATTCTTTGCGGGCTCTGCGCCTTGGCGTGCGATCTTTTTGAACGCTGCATTCTCCGCGGGCTTTCGCCTTGGCGTGCGATCTTTTTCAACGCCGGGCAGCCGTACCCATGACGAGTTGTGCACGACCTGCCAAAACGACGCCGCCGAACTTATGTCAGCCTCGCACATACCTATCGCACGCCCGCACCCGCGGCAAACAGTGAAGGCAGGTCAACGACTTGCCATACCTGGCTGTTGACAACCGACAGCCTCATCATGGATATCTGGCTTGTCAGGCGTTTTATCGTTAACCACCTTTGGCTCGTCTGTCGATCCCCTCCTGATCGACAGGCTTTCCCCCTCAAGTTCTCGTCTTTGGC
>Ga0272443_10004124_pt1 | contig 16213 bp, 19 predicted proteins | sample SSMAcet12_FD_193581 | JGI IMG/M metagenome (GOLD analysis project Ga0272443, IMG submission 193581) | Marine sediment archaeal communities from Little Sippewissett salt marsh, Falmouth, MA, United States - SSM-Acet-12 | ecosystem: Environmental > Aquatic > Marine > Wetlands > Sediment ... | reverse complement strand
TTCCGATGACCGCTTTGATTTCACCACCATAAGAAAAGTGGCCGTCGTCCTGGAGGACAAGCGGGGGCGCAATCCTCTTTTCGGGGATATCTTCATGGAATCGGCCGCTGAGAAACTGGGCCCTCTTCTGTTTCAAGAAGAGTATGTTCTCCGGGAGAACATCGCCGAAACGGATCTGGGCGAACGGGTCGATGCCTTTCTTGAGCTTACCGTGAGATACAGTAATGAGGGGTTCCTGACGTATGGCTTTCCGACGACGTTCGGGGCCTCCGCCAAACTTGTGGAGACCGCGACCGGGAATATGGTCTGGGAAAAGGATTACGCGTACCGGTCAGCCATCTCCGGGCGTTCAGCGCCTCCGATTCACGAGGCCATGAAACTCGCCGCGGACACCATCCTCGATTCCATTCCGCTGATCAAAAAGGGCGCTCCTCCAACGGAAGAGGACGCCGCTCCGCGACAGAAGGCCCTTTCCGTGAAAACCCCGGTTGCGGCGGGGTCCCCTCCGGCTGAGAGCCCCCAGGCCACAGAACAACCCCCTGCCCCGCAGGTACGCATTGCGGAAAAGGAAACGGCCCCGCGGGCGAAGGCGGCTTCAGTACCGGACGGTCAGGCCATGATCTTTTCAGTTCAGGCCGGCGCGTTTCTCCGGAAAAATAACGCGACCCAGATGATCTCGCTGCTGGAGAGGAAGGGATTTTCCCCGTATATATCCGAGAAGGTCGATTCCAGGAAAAGGGTGTGGCATACCGTTCAGGTCGGCAAATACGCAATGAGATCCGAAGCCGAGGCGGCGGCAAAGGACATCTCAAACAAAGCCGGGATTGCGACCATACTGCACCTTCTAAAATAGGGCCATGAGATCGAAGGGCATACACCGGACAATGCGCGGCACGACACTTCGCAAATACCTTTATTGCAAATGTAGCCACCGAATATCCGGCCATTACAATGTTCTTCCTGTAACAAACAAAACTTGAATGTTCCAGTTTGTTGTAGGTTTCAATTGGCAATCAGCAATAAGAGTTAGTGGCAACTTTGATTCCGGTATTTACTTGTCAATAATTAAGTGTTGTGTCCCCCGAATTCGCAGTTTCGACCATTTTCAATATGCGTAGATCCTCGGAATAAAACCAATACCTGAAGTCACACTCACTTGATTCTAGAAAATGGGAGTATCTTTTTTTTACTTTCTTCTTTTTCTTCTTCCCTTTCTTCAGGTCCTTGTGCTTTATAAACGACAGAATCTTGGTATTTTGTATTAGCTAAAAGAGTCTCAAGATCGTAAAAATCGATTTCCCTTTTGGTGACTATAAGTGTAGATGAAAGTTCTGGTATGGAAAGCATTTTACCTGACCTCTTATTGTAGTATGTGCTAATAGGTTGTTTTGTATAAACAATAGACCTGTCAGCTAATACCAGATCATCTAAATCAATAAAACTGTATTTGGGGACGTTAACTCTAGATATGACTTCTTCGATCTGAGCTTTAATTTTTGATTCCAGTTCAGATGCTTGTTCCGATAGTATAAAAATATCGTGGAGCGATGTTTGATACCGGCCTTCAAAATGCTTGCTGATTATTTTAGATGCTATCCATCCGGCCAAAAAGATAATTATAATAGCAAAGATTTCCATAATGTTAGTTGATTCTATCTTTTTGATTCAAGCGAATCAATAATACGAGAAGTAAGTCTATCAATACTCTCTGTGACGTTTTTCAATAGACTCTTTATAGTTGTATCTACTATCCCCAGAGTCTTTGAGAGAGCTTGGCTATCCATAAACTTTTTATAAATACGGAAACAGACATACATCGCAAATAGCACAACAAGAACCCAACCGTCTGTTTTCTCCACAGCTTTTATGAGAAAATCTTCGATCATTTGTCTTCACTCCTTGAAGTATAGGTGGCAAGTGCTGCATCAAGAGGAGCCACTAAGCTAGGAATCAATCGATCGATGATAAAAGGTTGTGATATCTCAATATGCTTAGTAAGCGTTTGTGCCAAATCAATACCTGGAAGGAATCCTCGAGTTTTTGCTATTCCAGCGTTAATCCTCAACATGTCGTCTTTAAACAATTGGTTTCGGACTTCTGAATCCTTGACATTGCTAGCAACTTCGACTCGCAGGATTACGTCGTCAGAAAGTAATGCCCTGAAAAGAAGGTCGTCTTGTAACAACGATTTTGGTTCAAATAAACCGAAAATGGGCGACCCCTTAAAAAATGTATTCCAGATCAATGTGTAGTGATTGCCTTCCCATTCTGAAGCTACATATAAGAGAAATTCAACATAGGCAATGTTTACTGGAAGCAATGAAGTACTTTCTTGATATTGATTAAAAACATTTATAATGTCCGCATCTTCACCAAATGGGAAGTCAACGCCCCATAATAGGTTAAGAGTTCGTTTTTTTTCTACTCTGATTAAAGCTTGTTTGGCCCTTTCTTGTTCTTTGTTCTCTATTTTAAATGTGTCTTCGTCAGAATCATAGCCTGACTCGGTCAATTGAGGAAAATTTTCCTGAACTCTAGAGATTCCCTTCATGATTAGGTCTTGTTCAAGAGCAATCCGGGTAGTTAACCCTAAACCCAGTGCTTGCAATTGCAGATTTTTGAACTGTTTGAAGGTTGAAATTATACCTTTAAACATAACTATCTCCTTATTTAATGTCTTGTATGCACAGAGAATAATCCATGGTTACCATTACCTCAATAACGACGTATATAAAAAATAGGAGGTCAAATTTGGTTTTGCGGGTATCTGTTTCCCACAATCAAAATCCTTCTCTAATTTAGGTTAACAATCAACAGTAGTGAAAGCAGAAACGGATAAGTTTAAAACAAAAAGACGGTCTAACTCGTGCCCAAACGCTCAGTCTTTGCTTATGAGGCTAATCCCTCTAAACTCGCTATTCAGAATTATCATGTATGAAGTGTTAAATCTAGTAAAACTATAAAACTAGGGACACTTCCCGTATTAATTCTGTTTCGCCGTTTTGCTTTTCATTCTTTTGATCACAAAAAACAAAAGCCCTATCTCTCATTGTGAGAAACAGGGCTTTAGATGATCAGACCATAATCCCACCTTGGTTACAGCTGTTCAAAAGCATAAATTACAGGTTCAAGACCAAAGAATGTACTAAACCATTAACTCCATTATGACACCTTGTCAAGGCATATTACAGTGCATATTACAGTGAAACTTTCAAGCGGTAGTCATCGATTTTCTCCCGGAATTCGTTTGAGGACTCGTAGGTGTACCTGATAATCCAATCAACCTTTGTTCTGACATCATCCGTCAAGTCAAAGCTGAGATGGTGGACTCTATAGTATCTTTTCCGGGGGACGCCGCTCGGGGACATAGGTGTGGGGGATCTTGCCTTCGAGCCATTCCCTGGAGACGTAGAGGTTGCAGTAGCAGCTGCCGTATTCCTCAACATCCGGGGCCCGGTAGACGCAGGGGCAGATAATGTCCCGGTCGTGCTCCCGGTCGCCGGAGGCGAGCCGGCAGGGACAGGACATGTACCCGTACCGGTCCTTGTTGGTGATGAGGGCCTCGATCAGATCGTCGACCCGCTCCGTGTCGCTGCTGAAATAATATCCCTTCGGTTCCTGGACCTTCTTCAGCATCTCGTAGAGCTTTTCCTTTTCCGTCATAATCCCAGGGCCTCCCGTATCTTCTCTTCCTTGAAACCCACGATAACCGTGTCGCCGATGACGATCGTGGGAAAGGAACACTGTGGATTGAGTCGCCTGACATCTTTAAGGATCGCCATCCGTTCTTCCACATCCAGGAGATCCACATCGATAAACTCGTATCGTACGTTACAGTCGCCCAGAAATTTCTTTGTGGCCTTGCAGTGACTGCAGGTACTGAGCGTATACAGCTTAACCTCTTTCTCAGGTGACATGACGGTCTCCTTTTGACCTGTGCAGCGGTGGGTTGGGATCGCTGCCGGTGTCTAGCCCTTGATCCCCAGCCATATCCGTGCAATGTCGGCCGTCGCGAAGACGATGACATTTTCTTCCGCGTGCAGCATGACCATACCCCGGTAGAATTTAGCGAGATCCCACGCGTGGGCGTCATGAGGAGACACAACAATGGCACAGCGGTGAGGTGTGGGGGGCTTTTCGACCTCTTTCCGTACACGGAGGACCTCCGTCATGTCGGCAATGGTGATATTGTCGCAGGCACCATGCTTGACCTCAAACAGTTCGGAGACCGGTGGCTTGATACGATCGTCAATCGCATGAGCGATCTCATACTCGACAAACTCTTCGCTTGTGACCGGGGGGGTGGCAACGGCGTGAATATAGTGCCCGTCATTGAGAACATCATACGTGATCGGCATACGCTCCTCCTTTTTCAACCAACATTCGGATCATGTCGCTTCCCTCCAAAACACAGCCCCACCTCCATGCAGGAGATGGGGTTGTGGGATCATCCGCTCACCCTATCCTCTCTGGGCTGTTGAAAGAAGTAACCTCGGCATACGTCCCATATAAATGAACACAACAGGTGGATAATACGATTTTTACAGAAATTGTCAAGAAATTTCAGGAAATACGTGATTTATAGCATGCCAGCCACGCAAATATCTTCTTGTATATAGGGCAACCGATATAGTAATTTACGCACCGGTTGTGGTACCACGTGAAAAGCAGGGCGCGGTGCGCCGGTTCGCGCCGTTCGCCTTACGGGGGAATTCATGCGGCTGCTTCTCGTTGAAGACGACATCAAGATAGCCTCCTTCGTCATAAAGGGTCTCGAGGCAGAGGGATATGCCGTCGACCACGCCGCGGACGGCGAGGAAGGGCTGCACCTGGCGCTCTCGGAACCGTACGACGCCGCCATCGTCGATGTCATGCTCCCGAAACTGGACGGCCTCGCCCTCATAGAGAAGATGCGGGATGCACGGGTAGCCACCCCCGTTATCATCCTGAGCGCGCGCAGTTCCGTGGACGACCGGATCAGGGGCCTCCAGAAGGGAAGCGACGACTATCTGACGAAACCCTTCGCCTTCTCCGAACTCCTCGCCCGGATCCAGGCCCTCATCAGGCGGGCGGGAGGGGCGACGGAACCGACCAGGCTCGTCTTCAGAGACCTTTCCATGAATCTGATTACGAGAGAGGTCGAGCGGGGCGGGCGGAAGATAGAGCTTCAGCCCCTCGAATTTTCGCTCCTGGAGTATCTGATGCGCAGTGCCGGGAGGGTGGTCTCGAAGACCATGATCATGGAACACGTCTGGGATTACAACTTCGATCCCATGACCAATGTGGTGGAGGCCCGCATAAGCCGCCTGCGGGACAAGGTGGACCGGGACTTTCCCGAAAAGCTGATTCACACCATACGCGGGGTCGGTTATGTCCTCAAAACGAAAGAGTAAGCTCCGCCATACCCTGGCCTTCCGCCTGACCCTCTGGTACGCGGGTGTGTCCGCCGTCATTGTCTTCCTGACGATCTCCCTTTTTTACGTCCTCGCCACGAATGTCATCCGGGACCAGGTCGACGAAGAGCTCCTGAACCAAATGAGAAAATTCTCGTCACTGATAGCCGCCCAGGGCGCCGACGCGGGACAGCGTCTCGCCATCATCGAATCCCAGGCGGGAGGGGTCAAGAAGGTCTTCTTCCGTTTCCTCCGCAGCAACGGGCAGGTCTTTCTGTCGTCGAACATGGAATACTGGCAGGACATCAGGATCGACTCCGGGATCATGCGGCGCGTGATTCAGGGAGATACCCCGGTCTTCGATACGATCGCCCTCCCCGAACGCGATCACGAGATACGGGTCCTGTACGGCGCCATCGGCCCGGGCGTCATCCTCCAGGTCGGCCAGTCGATGGAGGAATACGGCAGGATCATCTCCGTCTTCAAGAGGATATTCATCGGGGCGCTGATCTTTCTCATGTTCCTGACCGCCGTCGTGGGGTGGTTTATGGCGAAGCGCGCCCTCTCCGGCGTCGAGGCGGTCACGAGGACGGCCCAGATGATATCGAGGGACGTCCTGGATATGCGCGTTCCCGTCAAACCCCGGGGGGACGAGATCGACGAGCTGGCGAGCACCTTCAACGAAATGCTCGACCGCATCGAACAACTCGTCGCCGGCATGAAAGAGATGAGCGACAGCATCGCCCACGATCTGAAGACCCCGATCACCAGGATCCGGGGCATCGCCGAAATCACCCTCACGACGGAGACCGGCCAGGCGGAATATGAGACCATGACGGCAAGCATCATCGAGGAGTGCGACCGCCTCCTCGACATGATCAGCACGATGCTCGTCATCTCCCGGTTCGAGGCGGGCGTGGGCGACCTGAAGAAGGAACCCATCGACCTCGCCGGGATCGTCAGGGATGCCTGCGAACTCTTCCGCCCCCTTGCAGAAGACAAGAACCTCTCGATCGATTGCCGCACCCCCGAAGCCCTGGAGTATACCGGCGATGCGGGGATGCTCCAGCGGTTGATCTCGAACCTCCTGGATAACACCATCAAGTACACCCCTCCCGGCGGACAGGTGACCATCGCCCTGGAAAAACGGGAAGAGTGCGGAACGGTCCTGACGGCAGCGGACACCGGTCCGGGTATCGCACAAGAGGAGATTGCTCATATCTTCGAACGCTTTTATCGGGGGGATGAGAGCAGGTCCACGGAAGGAGCGGGGCTGGGACTCAGTCTCGCCAGGGCCATCGCCAGGGCTCACGGCGGCGACATCACCGTTGAAAGCGAACCCGGAAAAGGCAGCATCTTTACCGTCACCCTGTAACGGTATCATTTCGAGAGCTTTGCATAATGTCATTTCGAGGAGCGTAGCAACGAGAAATCTTAACGAATCAGATCTCTTAAGATTTCTCCCTATGGTCGAAATGACAAGTTGCCGCATTTGTGCAAAGCTCTCATTTCATCTTTACCGGCATCTCCCACATTACTAATCGGTAATGTTCGGGTCATCTTGTCGTTACCTTCCATGTGTATCGTACGGCTGAAGACGAAAGAAATCTTTCATACGGCTTAGAATACGAGATACACAGGGAGGTAACGATATGAAACCATTAGTGAAAAAAATAATCGTTGTTGCGGCGGTTCTCTCGATAGGGATCTGTGCCGGTGCGGTTACCCAACTTCCGGCCGCCTCTCAGGATCCGGGGAGCCACCTGGTCCCGGCTAATTTCAGCGCCCTCGCCCAGCAGGTGAAGAACGGCGTGGTCAATATCCGCGTCGAAAAGACCGTAAAGGGACCTGAAGAGATATCGCATTTCTTCCAGGGGAACCCCTTCGGGGGAAGAAATCCCTTTGAGGACTTTTTCGGCCCGTTTCCCCGCGGAGAGAGGCGTCCCGCCCCCAAACAGCACGGCCTGGGCTCGGGATTTGTCATAGACCGCAGCGGGTATATCGTGACGAATAATCACGTCGTTGACGGGGCCGATACCATCGTCGTCACGTCCAGCGACAAAAAGGAATATGACGCGAAGCTGATCGGGAGGGACCCCAAAACGGATCTGGCCCTCCTGAAGATCGACCATCCCCGTGATCTCACACCGCTCGCCCTGGGTGATTCGGACGCCCTCTCGGTCGGCGAGTGGGTTGTCGCGATCGGCAGCCCCTTCGGTCTGGAGCAGACGGTAACGGCCGGCATCGTCAGCGCGAAGGGGCGCGTCATCGGCGCGGGACCGTACGATGATTTCATCCAGACGGACGCCTCCATCAACCCGGGAAACAGCGGCGGGCCTCTCATCAACATGAAGGGAGAGGTCGTCGGCATCAATACGGCAATCGTCGCCGGGGGACAGGGGATCGGATTCGCCATCCCCATCAATCTCGCCCAGGGCATCGTTGAACAGTTGAAAAACAAAGGCGAGGTCACACGTGCCTGGCTGGGCGTGGGCATCCAGGACCTGACAAAGGAACTGAGAGACTACTACGGCATCAAAGACGAAAAGGGCGCGCTCGTCACGGAGGTCTACGAGAACAGCCCCGCCGACAAGGGAGGCCTCAAGGTCGAAGACGTGATTGTCGCCGTTGACGGAAAGAAGATCGATTCGGGCCGCGTTCTCTCAGGGATGATAGCGAATCTTCCCGTGGGAAAACGTATCCGGATCACGGTCATGCGAGAGGGCGAGAGAAAAGACCTCTCCGTTGAAGTGGCAAAACGGACCGATGAGGAGATGGCTGCGAGCACACCGATGCACGAGAGCGATGACCTTGGAATCAAGGCCGCCGATCTGTCCCCGGAAATCGCAGACCGCCTCGGGTATGGCGAAGACACGCGGGGAGTGGTGGTCATGGAAGTCAGACAGGGGAGCACGGCCGAGAAAGCCGGCGTTCGCCAGGGCGACATCATCGTGGCGGTCAATCGTGTCAAAGTCAAGGCAGTCGGCGAGTATCGTGAAGAGGTGAAACGAGTGGATGAGGGCAAAGAGGTCCAACTGCTGCTCCGTCGGGGACGGGCCGGATTCATCGCACTGACGATAACAAAGTAGCTTTTCGACGGGGGTGAGTTGCAGCAAACCAAACAATCAGGGGACATCACGAAGCTGGAAAAGGGAACCCCCTCCTTTGCTCTCCGCTTTTTCGTGGGTGTCCCCTGTCGTGTCTTGCCATTCTTCTCTGCCGGGCGGTAATAAGGGAACCACAAGAAGATACATGGGAAATGACGACCGCATTGCCGCCTGCCGGTATGATCTGTAAATATCTTCTTGTGTCTGTGCCTACTGATGTAGTAATTTTGGAACGCCGGTCCGTTCCGTCTCCTTCAAAAACAAAGAGTATCGTTACTTATGAGCAAAATCACAGGACAGGATATTATCCTCGATTCGATAACCGACGGTGTTTTTACGGTGGATCACGAGTGGCGCATTACGTCCTTTAACCGGGCTGCCGAGGAGATAACGGGTGTGCCGCGGAAGGACGCCATCGGCCAGGTGTGCAAGGATGTCCTGAAGGCCGACATATGCGAGGGGAACTGCCCTCTCAGGCAGACCCTCGAGACGGGCGAGCCGGTGCGGGACCGGATCGCCACCATCATCAATGCCGAAGGGGAACGCGCCCCCGTAAGCATATCGACCGCCCTCCTGAGGGATGCCGAGGGGAGAACCATCGGGGCCGTGGAGACCTTTCGGGATATCAGTCTCATCGAAAAGCTGCGCAAGAGGATCGAGCAGAAGTATACCTTCGAGGATATCATATCGAAAAATCACCGGATGTATGAGCTGTTCGATATCCTTCCCGATGTGGCGAAGAGCCTGAGCACGGTCCTCATCGAAGGAGAAAGCGGAACGGGGAAGGAACTGCTCGCGCGGGCGATACACAACCTGAGCCCCAGGAAAAACAAGCCTCCCGTCATCGTCAACTGCGGTGCCATGCCTGACACACTGCTCGAATCGGAGCTCTTCGGGTACAAGGCCGGGGCGTTCACGGACGCGAAACGGGACAAGCCCGGGCGGTTCAGGCTCGCCGAGGGGAGCACGATATTCCTGGACGAGATAGGTGATATTTCACCGGCCCTGCAGGTAAGACTTCTGCGCGTCCTGCAGGAAAAGACGTACGAACCCCTTGGCGCGGTGAAGAGCGAGCGGGCGGACATCCGCATCATCGTCGCCACAAACCGCGACCTTTTCGAGCGGGTACGGCAGGGAGCATTCAGAGAGGACCTCTACTACCGCATCAATGTGATCCGGCTGGAACTCCCGCCTCTGCGCGAGAGGAAGGAGGATATCCCCCTCCTGGTCGACCACTTCATCAAAACCTTCTGCTCCATCCAGAACAAGGCAATCGAGGGAATCACCGACGAGGCCCTTGCCTGTCTGATGGCATACGATTATCCCGGAAACATACGAGAGCTGGAAAATATTATCGAGCGCTCCTTTATACTGTGCAAGTCAAAGATGATCATGCCTTCACACCTCCCCGAACCGGTCTGCGGACCGAGCTCCGAACATTATGCGGGCAGTTCCGATAGCATGACCTTCAAAGACGTCGAAGCCGCCTTCCTGACAAACGCACTGAAAAGAAACGGCTGGAACCGCCTGAAAACCGCACGGGAACTCGGCATCCACAAGAGCACACTGTTTCGCAAGATCAAGTCCCTGGAACTGGAGATACCCGACAAGGGGCAGTCGTAACAACCCTCACCCCCATTTCGAACATACCGACCATCCGGATAAGTCGCATATGTGCGACTCTTTGGCTTTCGGAAAGTAGCTTTTTTGCGACACCCGGACAGAGCTCCCCTGAACCCGCCTTCTTCAACAGCTTGTAATAATGGAACTTTTCGTTTTCTCTCCCCGATCTGTCTCGTGGCACGGTATTTGTATCAAGGACTATACTGCAAAGGGGTTTGAGTGTATGAAACTTGCCATGCCGGTGTGGAATGACTGTGTTTCAACGGTCCTGGATTTCGCCGATTATCTGCTGGTCGTCGATTGTGAATCGGGGACCGCGCGCGGCCGCTCCGTGACCGACTTCACCGGGATCACCATGGCACAGAAAGTGGCCCGGCTGAGGGAACTCGGCATACAGGTGCTCCTCTGCGGTGCGGTATCGAGGCCGATGGAACGGATGATCATGGCTTCGGGGATAGACGTTATACCCTTTCTCAGGGGAAGGGTGAACGATGTACTCAATGCCTACTTCTCGGGGGGGCTGCGTGAACCGGCGTTCATGCTCCCCGGCTGCCGGCGCGGGACGGGGTTCGGAAGAGGCATGGGACGGGGGAGACACGGCCATGGCCGCCCCGGCGGAAGAAATAACTGGAAGGGATGGAATGTATGAAGGTAGCGATCACGTCGTACGGAAAGGATCTTGCGAGTAAGACAGACAAGAGTTTTGGCAGGGCGAAGTGGTTTGTCCTGGTGGATACGGAAGCAGGCACTGTTGAGGCGCATTCCAATGAGCAGAACGTAAACGCGGCGCAGGGCGCGGGAATTCAGGCAGCCCAGAATGTGGCAAACCTGGGGGCCGAAGCCGTCCTGACCGGAAACGTCGGGCCCAATGCCTTCAGGACATTGAGCGCCGCATCTATACGGATGTTTATCATCGAAGGGGATCTTACGGTGGAGCAGGCCCTCGACGAGTGGAAGGATGGAAAGCTTCGGGAGACAAGCGAATCGACAATCGAAGGGCACTGGGTTTAATCCCGTGTTTACCGATTTGCATATACCAGGAAAACATTTATCGCAGGGGAGGTGATCTACATGCCGTGGGGAGATGGAACAGGTCCTATGGGATATGGCCCGATGACGGGGAGAGGAGCAGGTTACTGCGTCATACCCCTGACGGGATATGCCGATCCTGTTTTCGGAAGAGGATTCCCGGGTGGTGCATACTCCGGTGCTCCGAAGATGGCCTATCCACCGGCGGCTGTTCCTTACGGACCGGCAGCCTTTTATCATACCGGGGTGAACCCATACGGGTTGGGGCGTCCCGGTGGATTCGGCCGTGGTTTTGGCCGAGGCCGGTTTGGGCGGCGCCGCGGATTCGGCCGTCGCTGGTGGTAGGTTGATTGTTAACAGATACAAGAGATGATGGGAGAATACTATCATGCCGAGAGGAGATAGAACAGGTCCGCAGGGACAGGGACCAAAAACCGGTCGCGGATTGGGACCATGTGGAACAGGTACGGAAGAGATACCCGCGCCTGAAGAGAATATCGGCTTCTTTCGCAGGCTGGGAAGAGGCCTGGGTCTTGGGCGAGCCGGTCAGGGTCGTGGAATGGGCCAGGGCCGCGGGACAGGCCGGGGCCGTGGAATGGGCCAGGGCCGTAATCGTTAGATGACAGAGGCGGTTACAACAAACAGTGTTTAAAAAGACTATACGTGTAAGGAGGTATGTATCATGCCAGGTGGAGATAGAACAGGCCCCGCGGGAATGGGACCAATGACAGGCAGGGCGGCTGGGTACTGTGCCGGATATGGGGCTCCCGGATTCGCGAATGGTGTACCGGGGAGAGGCTTTGGCTGGGGCTTCGGAAGAGGAGGCGGCTTTGGCCGCGGAGGCGGATGGGGCCGGCGTAACTGGTTTTACGCGACCGGTCTGACGGGCTGGCAGCGCGCCGGCTATGGGTACCCGGCTTACGGAGGCGATGTGCCGTACAACGCGCCATATCCCCCGGCCTTCAATACCCCATACGCGGCGGGTTTTTCGAAGGAGGACGAACTGAACGCGCTGAAGGGCCAGGCGGAATATCTTGAGGATTCCCTGGAGGGCATTAAGAAGCGCATGGAAGAACTGGAAAAAGAAACCGCCGAGTAACAAAGACAGGGAAAGCGCTGGCATGGAATCGGGCTGCGATGCAGTTGTTACGTGTCTCCAGCGCTTTTCTCTTTGACAGGGTTGCGTTTTGACAGGCGAGTGCTTATCTTTACGATATATCTCGGATTCACCTTGTGAGACGTGAACTTCAACGAAGCCGGGTAAGAGTTTTTTGTATGAAAGGGGTTAGGAATGAAAATAGCAGTGACAGCAACAGGTCCGTCCCTGGATGATCAGGTTGAGGCCCGTTTCGGACGTACCCCATACTATCTGTTCGTGGAGACGGAAACGATGGAATATGAGGCCGTGCAGAATCCCAATGTGACGGCCGGGGGCGGGGCCGGTATCCAGTCCGCGCAATTAATGGCGGACCGTGGCGTCCAGTCTGTTCTCACGGGGAATTGCGGCCCCAATGCCTTTCAGGTGTTTGGAGCTGCGGGGATACAGGTCATTGTAGGCGTTACCGGAAATGCACGCCAGGCGGTCGAACAATTCAAGGCAGGCGCCCTTGCTGCAGCGAACCAGTCAAATGTGGCAAGCCACTTTGGCATGGGCGGCGGCATGGGCGGCGGTCGCGGCATGGGCATGGGCGGCGGTCGCGGCATGGGCATGGGCGGCGGTCGCGGCATGGGCATGGGCGGCGGTCAGACAGGCATTCCCGGCGTGCCGCCTCAGCCGCAGGTACCGAGGGGGAATGACGCCAACGCCCTCAAGGAGGAAGCTCGCGTCCTCGAGAAACAACTGCAGGATATCAAGAGCCGGATCGATCAGGTTGAGAAAGGCAGAGGGAATGCGGTCGCGCGTGTCGATGCCGAGAGATGCAACGGGTGCGGCGTGTGTGTCGAATGCTGCTCCGTGGATGCAATCATCCTGAATGATGTGGCCGTAATTGATGCGGATACATGTACCGGATGCGGGATATGCGTTGATGAGTGTCCCCTCGATGCGATTTCGATGGCGTAGGAAGGGGTGAACCGACTTGAAGATAGCCATTGCCAGCGGGAAGGGTGGCACCGGAAAGACAACGATAGCGACAAACCTTGCCTTAACCCTCGCCGAGGAGGGCAAGGAGGTTCAGCTGCTGGACTGCGATGTTGAGGAACCAAACTGCCATATCTTTCTGAAACCGGAGATTGAAAGGACATCGCCTGTCACGGTATCGATACCGAAGGTGATCGAAGAACGGTGCACAGGGTGCGGCATCTGCGCGGAGGTGTGCGAATTCAGTGCCATTGCCGTTGTCAAGAAAAAGGTCCTGATATTCCCCGAGCTCTGTCACGGGTGCCGGGCATGCATGCTCTTTTGCCCCGAAGACGCATTTGTGGAGGTATCCAGAGAGGTCGGGATTATTGAAGAAGGAACGGTCGATCAGGTCCGATTCATCCATGGTTTGCTCAATATCGGAGAACTTATGTCTCCGGCTGTTATAAGCGGTGTCAAGGATGCCGCGGGTGAATCCGAGGTGTCAATCATCGACTCGCCCCCGGGGACATCCTGCCCCGTTATCGCGGCCGTCAAGGATACGGAGTTTGTCCTTCTGGTTACGGAGCCAACCCCCTTCGGCCTCAACGATCTGGAGCTTGCCGTGGGGATGGTCAGGGAGCTGCACATACCCTTTGCCGTGGGGATCAATCGCTCCGGTGTCGGCAATGACGACGTAAAGGAATACTGCCGGAGAGAGGGGATCGAGGTTGTCCTGGAGATACCGGACGACCGAAGGATCGCCGAGGCCTATTCGCGAGGGGAGATGGTGATTCACGCGCTACCGGAATACCATGAAACATTCAAGGCCTGCTGGGAGAGAATTACAGATCTCCATCAGGATATGATTCGGGAAAGACCGTCTCTGGCCTCCGGGGTGTGAAGCTCCTGTGCAACAGTGACCAACGGACTGCAGAACAATCACGAAACCACGAAAAGGGAAAAGGGGTTAAATGGCATCTCCTTCGTGGTTTCGCAGCGAAGGTGCGTTCGTGATGAAAAGATACCCTGTTTGAGCCCGGCCTGTCCGGAGCAGGGAAAAGGGAAACGGAAACTGATAGTATGAAAGAGATTGTTGTCATAAGCGGAAAAGGCGGAACGGGGAAAACAAGCATTGTGGCGGCCTTTGCGGCCCTGGCGGGGACGAAGATCCTGGCTGATTGTGATGTGGACGCGGCCGACCTGCATCTCGTTCTCAACCCGGAAATCGAACAGCGGAGAGATTTCAGCGGCGGCAAGAAGGCAGAGATACTGAGAGACGAATGCATTGCCTGTGATCGATGCATAGAGGAATGTCGCTTCGAGGCGATAGCATACCCGGCATCGGGGGACAGGGATGTGCCGGTTGTCAACCCCATCTTCTGTGAGGGATGCGGCGTGTGCGTCCGCGTCTGCCCGGTCCAGGCGATATCCTTTGGGCCGGCCGTGAACGGCGAATGGTATATATCCTCGACGAATTACGGACCGATGGTACACGCGAGGCTCGGTATGGCCGAGGGAAACTCGGGAAAACTGGTCACCCAGATCCGCCAGGAGTCCAGAGACATCGCCGAAAGAGAAGGGCTTGAATACATAATCGTCGACGGATCACCCGGCGTCGGATGCCCCGTTATCGCGTCCATTACGGGTGCCGATCTCGTCCTGGTTGTGACAGAGCCTACCCTTTCAGGTCAGCACGACCTGCTCCGGGTAGCCCAGCTTACCGGGCATTTTCGGATTCCCACGGTTGTCTGCGTCAACAAGTGGGACCTGAATCCCGATATTACGGGGCAGATTGAGAGAGAAGCGGAAGAGCACGGGGTCAAAACGGCGGGAAGGATACGATACGATTCCGCCATTACAGAAGCCCAGATACGGAAAACCAGCGTTGTTGAATACACCGACTCTGCCGTCTCGAACGATATAAAGGCCGTCTGGCAGAACGTGCTTTCCACGCTTGGTGAGAGAGGAATGACACCTTGAAGATATTTCTGGACTGCTTCCCCTGCTTCCTGAGGCAGGCGCTGGAGGCAAGCCGAATTGCGGGCGCTGACGAAGAGACCCAGAGGGATGTCTTGAACTGTGTGATGGCGAAGCTCCTTGAGATCTCCAGGGAAGAGACACCCCCGCAGATCGGCAGCATGATTCACGACACCATCAGGAAGGCGACAGGCACAAGTGACCCCTACAGGGACATAAAGCGTCTCCACAATGAGCAGGTGCTTGGCATGGAAGGAACCCTTGCCGGTCTTATCGACGGTTCATCATCCCCTCTGTCGGACGCACTGAGGCTGGCCGCCGTGGGAAACCTTATCGACATGGGACCCGAGCGGAAGTGGAACAGCATGGAGGATATATTCCGGGACTTCACGAAAAAGGATTCGGCACACTTCGATGAGACGTCATTCGAAGCATCCCTCAACCGTTCCGGCACCCTCCTCTACCTGGGTGACAATGCCGGAGAGATCGTGCTGGACAAGATACTGATCCGTCTCCTCCTGCGCAGGGCACGGCTCGATATAACCTACGTCGTGAGGGGCGGACCCGTTATCAATGATGCCACCATGGAAGACGCGAAACGTGTCGGCATGACCGATCTCGTACGGGTAATCGATACGGGGGTCGACTTTCCCGGCGTGGTACCGGAGGCATCCTCCGGCGAATTTCTCGATTACTATCACGGGGCGGACATGATCCTTTCCAAGGGGCAGGGAAACTATGAATCGCTCAGCGAGGAGGACAAGAACATCTTCTTCCTGCTCCAGACAAAGTGTCCCGTTATCGCCAATAAGATAGGGTGCGAGGTCGGGGACATTGTCCTCAAATCGCGGCAGGGGGGCACCGGGTAACGCGAGATCCCGAGACGGCTGAAAGTGAAGATGGCTCAAGAAAAGAAGACATATACCTTCGGTCCTGTACCGTCGAGACGCCTGGGGAGGTCCCTGGGGGTCGATTTTGTCCCCTTTAAGACATGCACCTACGACTGCATCTATTGCCAGCTG
>Ga0272443_10004123_pt1 | contig 16215 bp, 11 predicted proteins | sample SSMAcet12_FD_193581 | JGI IMG/M metagenome (GOLD analysis project Ga0272443, IMG submission 193581) | Marine sediment archaeal communities from Little Sippewissett salt marsh, Falmouth, MA, United States - SSM-Acet-12 | ecosystem: Environmental > Aquatic > Marine > Wetlands > Sediment ... | reverse complement strand
GCGATCAGGGCGCCGGCGGTGGAGATCAGCCCGTCGCAGACCACTGGAATCCGGTGGGAGGCAGCCCCGATGACAAGACCGGCCAGACCGCCGATTTCAAATCCCCCCACCTTGGCCAGGACGTCCAACGGATCGGCAGGGTTCGGGAGGTTGATGGAAATGCCCCGTTCGATGGCAGCGATTTTTCGCGCAAGGCCCTCGTCGTCGACCCCGGTACCGCGGCCGGCCACTTCGGCAACGGTTTTTCCCGAATACACCGATGCAATGGCCGCAGAAGGAGAGGTGTTCCCGATGCCCATGTCACCGGTTCCCAGCAGGTGCACCGGCCCTTGCACCAGCAGGGCCTCGACGATGTCGATGCCGGCCTCGACGCTTTGCACCGCCTCGCTTCGGGACATGGCCGGCCCCCGGGCGAAGTTGTCGGTGCCCTTGCGGATTTTTTTGTGGAAGATCGGCAGGCTCGAAGGAAAATCGGCGGCGACGCCCAGGTCGGCGACTTCCACCCGGGCCCCGGCATGTCGGGCCAGGACGTTGATCGAGGCCCCGCCGGAAACGAAATTGTAGACCATCTGGGGCGTCACATCCTGTGGAAACAGACTCACCCCCTCCTGGCATATGCCGTGGTCGCCCGCGCAGGTGACCACCACCTTTTCATCCAATCGCACATCGAGCGTGCCGAAAATGGACGCCAGCCGTGCAGAAACCTCCTCCAGCTGCCCGAGGCTGCCGGCCGGCCGGGCCTGGTTGCCAAGCCGCTTCCAGGCGCGCGCGTAGGTTTCTGAGTCGGGGGGGGTGATCCGTTCTATGGTGCGCTGGAGCATCTTCATTTCTATCCTTCCTTTCCTTGTCTGAAATTTCGCCCGAGGCCGGGGTGTTGCGCAGGGCACGCCCATCTCCTGCCCGTGCGCAGCCGGAGGCGCAGTTGGGTGCCGAGCAGCACGGAACGGCATCCGTCTTCGATGCATTGCAGCTTCGCCGAGACAGGCCAGTCTTCGGGGCCAATAAAAAAGCCGTGCTGCATGGCCCATGGCCAGTGCAGCACGGCTATAGTGGACGGCCTAACCGATGTAGTCTTCCCGGCAGGTCTTCTGGCTCGCGGATCAGGCCCTCGGCCGCGCCTTCCCGCCCCCGGAGGCAGTGGCATTCAGCGGCTTTGGTTTCCGCTTACAGCGCCGGTCCAACGCTGCGGATTTTCACCGCATTCCCTTTTCACCGCCCAAAAACAGCGGCACCAGGAAGATCGGCATCGTCTATATCGTTTCGGATCAAAAGAGGCAAGGGGCTTTTTGCGCCGTCGCGTCTCTACTTATTTCTGAAATTCAGTATTGTTTCGAATTTCGGATTTCGTGTTTCGGATTTCCCTGCCGGCGGCCGCCGGCACGGCTACCGGCACCGGGGGGCTTGCCTTCCGGTTGGTGAGATAGACGCCGGTGCAGACCAGCAGCGTTCCTGCCGCCAGAGAAGGGGTCAGCGCTTCACCGAGAAGGAAAAAGGCGAGGACCACGGCGCTGATCGGCACGAAGTTGATAAACAGGCTGGCCCGGGCCGGGCCGATCCGCTGGATTCCCTGGTAGTACCAGACGAAGCCGACCACCGTGCCGAAAAACCCCAGATAAAAGATCGCCACCCAGTCCAAAATCCGGTAGGAAGAGGCGTCGGCGGCCAGGCCTTCCCAGATGGCTGTCGGTAGCAATGCCGCGGCCCCGATCACGGCGGAATAGGCCACCGCTGACAGAGGCGACAGATCGGCCATGACCTTTTTGCCGATCAGGGAATAGGCCACCCAGCTTGCCACACAGCCGAAGATGAAAATCTCACCCGGTCCGATGCCGCCTTCGACGATGCCGGAAAGATCTCCCCGGGTGATGACCACCATGGCCCCGGTCACCGATAGGAGCACCCCGACGATCTTCAGCGGCGTAAGCCTCTCGCCGAAGAGCAGGGCCGAAAAGAGGGTGATCAATACCGGGTTGTTGGCGATGATGATGGCGGCCCTTCCAGCCTCGATCAGGGCGAGGCCCTTGAAAAAAAAGACATTGTAGGAAAAAACGCCGGTCATGCCCAGCAGCAGGACCCCGGGCAGCATCCGGGGTTTCAGCTTGGGTAGCCGGCCCTCCAGCCGCCAGGTCAGCAATATCAAGAAGGTACCGGCCACGGCAAAACGGAGAAACGCTGCCGAAAACGGTCCCACCGTGCCGGCAAGGCTTCGGCCGGCGATGAAGGTTCCGCCCCAGAAAAAGGCGGTCAGAAACAGTTTCAAATAGACCATGGCAGCGGCTTTCGAGGGGTCACGGTTGACAGGAAAAAAGGTGACTACCACAAAAGGGCAAAAAACTGCAAGATTGGATCGATGTCCTTTTGCCAAACGCACCGGCCTTTGCTAAGAATTTGAACAAGATGAATCTCTTTTCTTTTTTCCGTTGTTGCCTGCTGATTGCATTGGGGGCCGCTTTTTTGGCGGGGTGCGCCGCGACGGCGCCTGCGCCGGCTCCTCCGATCTCGGCCGACCGCTGGAAGACCCGGTCCTTCGAGCGCACGGTGGGGGACTGCGATTCGCCCCTGCCCGACTGCGCTGCGGTGGTGATTCGCTATCCGGTTTCGACCGCAACGCCGCCGGAACCATTAGACGAGGCCGTTTCCTGGTTTGCCGAAGAGCAGCTTCTGGCGCCGGTGGTCACTGAGGTTCGGGCAGCGGATTTAGAAGCGCTGGCCGCCCAGTTTGTCTATGAATACGAGCAGGTCAAGCGTGAGCTGACAGAATACCGGAGCCGGTGGTTTCTCAAGCGTGAGGTTTCGGTCGTGTACGCTTCAAGGCGGGTTGCCAGCCTCTGTTTTTCCGAGATCATATACACTGGCGGCGCCCATCCCAACTCCCGCAAGCGCTATCAAAGCTTTGATGCGTCCACCGGCCGTCCGATCACCATGGACGAACTCCTTGCCCCCGGTGCCCGCCGCCGTTTTGACGCCGTCGCAGAGCGAATGTTTCGGCAGACGCATGGCATTTTACCGGACGTTAGTCTATCCGGGGCAGGGTTTTGGTTTGAAAACGGACGCTTTGCGCTGAACGACAATTTCGCCGTCATTGCCGAAGGCGTGCTGTTTTATTTCAACCCTTATGAAATTGCATCATACGCCGCAGGACCGACCGAGCTGTTGATTCCCTTTTCCGAGTTAAAGGGCCTGTTACGAAAGCAGTGGACAGACTGAAAACAGTTTCTATGGAGATCCTGACGCTGAAGGTCCGTAAAAGGCAGTTTGCCGGTTAGCCGAGCTCCGATCGGCTGAAGATCGAACCGGTGGAGATGGCTGAGCATCTCCTATAAAAAAAGTCCTCTGGCCTTCAGCTCTTTGCGCCAGATCCTGGCGGGTGCAGAAGTTACGCTGTCATATTTTGAAAATCCTTGTCGCCACATACGGAACACGGGGGGATGTGCAGCCGGTCATCGCCCTTTGTCTGACGCTGCAGTCGGCCGGCCACGATGTTCTTCTTGCGGCACCGCCGGAAAACCGGGGCTGGATCACTTCCGTCGGCGTTTCCTTCGAGCCCTTGGGCGATTCATTCACAGCGTTTGCCGAGAGGCATCCGGACGTGCATCGCCTGCTGACCGCTTCTCCGTTTTTCGGGTTTCTCCGGGCCCAGGCCCGAATACAGTTTAGGAGGTTTCCCGTCCTTGTCCGGGAAGCCGATCTCGCGGTGGGCTGCTCGCTGGCTTTCGGCTTGCCTTCGGTGGCCGAAGCATTCGGCGTTTCCTACCGCTACATCGCGTTTTGCCCCCAGATCTTTCGTTCCCAGGCCCATCCTTCGTTGTTCGTCCGAAACCACCGGATGACGCCGGCGCTCAACCGGCTTTCCTGGAAGGTAGATGCGCTTGCCGACCGTCTTCTTTTTCGGCCGGTGATCGACCGCGGCCGAAACACCTTGGGTCTTGATCCGATTCCCTGCGCCACCCTGGACCACTTGCTGGGAAATCAGCCCCTGCTGGCGGCAGACCCTGAGCTGGCGCCGCTTCCTGAAGATGTCAAAATTTCGGTGACGCGGATCGGCTATCCACGTCTTGCCGGGGGCGGGAGGCTGAGCCCCTCTGTTGCCGCCTTTCTGGAAGAGGTGCCGCCGCCGCTATTTTTCGGCTTCGGGAGCATGCCCTATTCGGATCGGCGTAAGATCCTCGTGCAGGTTACCGAAGCGGCGCGGCAAGCCGGCATGAGGCTGATCGTTTCCTGGGGCCGGGAAGAAAGGATCGGAAAAGACTGCCTTCTTGTCGGCCCGGTGGACCACGGCCGGCTGTTTCCGAAAACAGCGATGGTAATCCACCATGGCGGGGCCGGAACCACCACCACCGCAGCCCGGGCCGGCGTGCCTCAAATCCTGATCCCCCACATTCTGGATCAGTTTTACTGGGCGCGGCGCATCCAGGACCTGGGGGTCGGGCCGGCGCCCCTGGATCGGCGCAGACTTTCCGTTCAGTCCCTGGCGGCCCGCATTCGGACGGTGGCTGCCGACCCGCGGTTTCGACGCCGGGCCCGCCAGATGGCCGACCGGATGGCCGCGCCTGAGGCGTTTGCCGATCTGCTTGAAAAAGGGGGCGCATTTTTCTGAGCCGAAGTTGAAACAGCTCACAGAAAACTTCCCCGAGATCCAGGCCCGGAAGGACTTTCCGCCAGCGCTGGAAAAGAAGTTCTCCCAGGTCGATGAGCTGGCAGCAAGGATGCAGGGGGCGATGATGAAGACCATGCGCTACATGCAGAACCCCGAAGTCCGAAAAGCCATGGAAGACTATGGGCGGGTCATGTCTCGACAGGGAGCCTAAGTTCGTAAGGACATCAATCCGGTGACATCTCTGCGTATCCTCCGCGTTCTCAGCGACGCAGCAGTGGAACAATCGTCACAATAATCGTCCGGCGTTTGCCAAGCGGGCTGACAGATCCGTTTTCGAACCCCCGCCGTCAGGGGAAAAGGTGCCCGTTGTTCACCGCCTCTTCGATCCGTGCCCGAGCATAGCGCCAGAGGGCGGGGGCGCCTTCTTCCATGCGGCGGTTTCGGGTCATGACCTGGGCTTTTTTCACGCCGTGGACGCGCCATTGAAGACCCTTCGTGAAGAGGTTGTGCAGCACCGGCTGAAGCCGGTCCAGGGCCGCTGCAAACTGCGCCTCAGGGGTTTCCCGGGCCTCGAACTCCTCCCATAATTTGCGTAGGCCGTAGGCCTGGTCCTCCGGGAGCATTCCAAAGATGCGGTCTGCGGCGGCGTTTTCGCGCTCGTGCTGGTCCTGCCTGCCGTCTTCGTCGTAGCAGAAGGTGTTTCCGGCATCGATCTCCACGATGTCGTGGACGAGGAGCATCTTCAACACCTGAAGAAGATCCAGGTTCCGGGCTCCGGCGGTTTCTGCCAGGAGGATGGCCATGACAGCCATGTGCCAGGAGTGCTCCGCAGAGTTTTCCTGCCGGGACCGGTCCATGAGCAGGGTCTGGCGCTGGATCTGCTTGAGTCGGTCGATCTCCTTTACGAAGCGGATCTGACGATTCAATCGCTCTTCGGATATCATGGCGTTTTCCTTATCTTGTCTTCGATCTTTTCCACGTAGGCCCGAATATCGCATTTTCTTTCCAGCCCTGAGGCGGCCATGTAGCGCACTTTGCCGAAGATTTCCCGCTCGGCCCACGCCCGGTCGTGGAGCCCGTAAATCCAGGCCACGCCGGCAAAGGAATTCGGATCGCGGCCGTCGATGAAATAGCGGTTGTTGATGGACAGGGTCGTCTTGAAGCCTTCTTCCGGAGTTTTGCTCCACTGGAGAATTTTTTTCCCCCAGTACATGCGCATGTAGTTGTGCATGAAGCCGGTGTGCTTCATCTCCTTCATGGCGGCGTTCCAATAGGGGTCGTGGGTTTGCGCCGCCTCGAGGGTTTTTGGATCGTAGAGGTGCTTTCGGTTGTCTTTCCGATGCTCGGTCAGGGTTTCTCGGGCCCATTTCGGCAGACAGTCGTATCGGTCGTATCGGTCGTTGTAATAGACGAAGTTTGCGGCCAGCTCCCGCCGGACGATGAGTTCTTCAAGATAGGCGTCCGCCGCTTGCCGGTCTGCGGATTTTATCCCCTTGACTTTCATCGCCAGGTAAAGCGGCGAGATCTGCCCGAAATGCAAATAGGGGCTCATTTCCGAGACATCGTCCGTCTGGGGCTGGTTGCTGTTGTCGGCATACCGGTTCAGGCGGTCTTTCAAAAATGCGTCGAAACGCCGTTTGGCCTCGACCGTGCCGCCCCTGAAAAATCCGGTCACCGGGGCCGGGTCAGAATCCAGCTTCATCTGCGTTAACATCCGGTCAATGTCTGAAGAAAAGTCGATGTCTCCGGCGGCCAGGCCGCTGCCGTCGGTTTGCAGTTCCGTCGTCTGGACACTACGCAAACACCGATCCAGGTGGCGGTGGATTTTGGGCCGGATTGTCCGGGCGGCATATTCGGCCTTGTCGGAAACGGTCTGCACCGGCACGACCGCATCGGCTTCCACTTCGAATACCGGGCAAGGGGCCTGCTCGGCCACCTGCCGGCGCCAGGCCCGCTGGTGGCGAAGATAGCCCCGGTCACAGATCAGGGCGCATGCTTTTTGAGCCGCTTGACAGGCGACATCCGGTGGTGATCCCATGCGAATCGACAGGGGAATGCCCCGTTCACGGAGGGTTTTACGGGTTTCGTCCAGCCCCTCGAGCATGAAGCGGAAGTGGCGCAAATTCGCTTCGGGATAGTCTGCGGTGAGGCCGAAAACGACTAGAATCGGTTTCTTGCAGTCGTTGGCCAGGGCCACGGCGTATTCCAGGGCATGGTTGTCTTCCGCCCGCTGGGACTGCTGCATCCAGTAAAGGATGTAATCGCCTTTCTGGGTTTTTCGCTCGTTTCGTCGGCGGACGCGATCCTGAAAAGGATTTTTGGACATGTGCCGGGGAGCCTCCTGCTTTTTTGATCCTACAACATTTGAACGCGTTCACTAGGCTTTCCAAATTCATGTGCGAAGATCGTCATTGCCTAACGGAAATCCGGATTGAAGGTTCTTTCGCAGACGGTTTCTTTCCAGCGTTCGATTTGATCTCGGTATTCTTCCGGACCGGTTTCCATCCCGCAGTCCCTGCAGGAAACCCTCGCATCGGCTCACCGGCCATGAAGTTCAGCCTGGCCGCCGCAGAATATGCATGTCAACTCGGGCATGGCACTTTCCCTTCAGTGGGCTCGGTTTTCGGGGGGAACAAGATGATCTTGCCCTTCGGCTTGGATTGCTCGATGAGTTCATGGGCCTGCTTCGCCGCAGAGAGGGGAAGGCGCTTCCAGATGACGGGCTTGATCTTTTTCTCGGACAGCAGATCGAAAAGCGCGGTCAGGTCCTGGACAAACCAGTCAGGATGCTGCTTTCTCATGGCGGTGATGGAATAAAAAACCTTTCTGCGAGATCCGGGCAGCAGTTCCATGAATTTGAATCCCAGAAAATCGCGCACAACGGCGCCTTTTCCCCGGTTGACGGTGTTTGAAAAACCATAGGCAACCAACGTACCGCCCGGCTTTACCATTTTCAGCGACCGTTTGAAGCTCTTCAACCCGAGGGCGTCGAAGACGGCATCGACCCCTTCGGGGGCTTCCCGGGAAAGTCGCTCGACGAAGTCCTCCCGCTGATAATCGATGAGGGTGGCGCCGTAAGGCTTTAGCTTATCATGCTTTTGCCCGGATGCGGTTCCGAAGACGCGGACTCCGTGGAGTTGTGCCAGGGCCAGAAGGGCGCTGCCAACCGCACCGGCGGCCCCGTGCACCAGAATGGACTGCCCCGGCCGTACCTTCACCGTGCGGTGGAGCATCTGGTATGCCGTCATAAAGGACAGCACCAGGCTCACCGCTTCGCCCGGATCGAGGTCGTCGGGCACCGGCACGAGGCGGTCTTCGTCCGCGCACAGATACTCGCTGTAGGCCCCGATCACGGTCAGGTCGCAGACCCGGTCGCCCGGCCTGAATCTCCGGGCGCCCTCGCCGAGCTTGTCTACCACCCCCACCAAATCGTATCCCAATGAAAAGGGCGGTTTTTTTCTGATTTCCGGATAGGCGCCCCTACGGATCATCGTGTCGGTATACGAGGCGCTGGCGGCCAACATCTTTACCCGCACCTGTCCGCGAGCGGGGTCGGGAAGATGCGGCTCTTCGACGACTTCCAGCACATCGGGCGGCCCGTATTGTCTGATGACGACGCGTCGGTAGGGCATGAGACCTCCTGTAACCAAACAAATTCTAAGCTCTTCGCTGAAAAACGCAAGGTGATCGGCTGCAAAAACGGCGGGTTGTTGGGGGGACGTCTATTCTTTTATAATTTTCTATCGATTTTGGGTGAAAACGGCGGCGCTTCAGCAGTAAAGTTATAAAAGAATAGACGTCCCCAAAAGACTGTCCCTGAACGTGGCCCATTGGGTGGATGACGTTCAAAATCCTATCCATATTAAATTATTATGAATTGACACATCGGCGGGCGGCAAATTACACGGGTGTCAAGTCTGAAAAGGCCGGTTGAAAAATGCCCTCATAAGGAGACGATTCATGGACCAGCTGCACAACATGACCGATTATGAAAAGACCTATACCGAGTTTAGGTTGAACGTGCCGGAAAAGTACAACTTTGCCCGGGACGTGATCGACCGGTGGGCGGAAAAAGATCCCCAAAAAAGGGCCATGCTCTGGGTCGACGATGAAGGAAACGAGACCGAACGAACCTTTGCAGACATTTCCCGAGCATCTAGGCGGCTTTGCAATTTGCTTGCCGGGCTGGGCGTTTCCCGGGGCGATGTCGTGGCCTTGATGCTCGGCCGCCAGATTGCCTGGTGGGAGATCTTCACCGCCTGTCTTCGCATGGGAGCGATCATTGCCCCGGGCACCACGCAGCTCACCTCAAAGGATCTGAAATACCGGATCAACACGGCCGAGGCCGTGTGCTTCGTCACCGACGAGGCAAACGCGGGCAAACTCGAGGAGATCGAGGACGAATGCCCCAGCCTCAAGGCCAAAATCGTGGTCGGGGGCGAGAGAAAAGGCTGGGTCGACTACGCCGCCGCTGTTTCGGCCGCATCCGAGAATTTTGACACGGCAGATACGGGAAAAGACGAAGAGGCGGTCGTGTATTTCACCTCCGGAACGGTGGGGTATCCGAAGATGGCGCTTCACACCCACAGTTCCTATCCCATCGGGCACCAGGTGACCGGCCGGTTCTGGCTCGACCTGACCCCGGACGATCTTCACTGGAATGTGAGCGACACCGGCTGGGCCAAGGCCGCATGGAGCAGCTACTTCGGGCCCTTGAGCTGCGGGGCCTCCATTTTCGTCCACCAGACCGACCGATTCGATGCGGTCAAGACCCTGGAGCTGCTCAGCCGGTATCCGATTACCGTGATGTGCGGGGCCCCGACCATCTACCGGATGCTGGTGCTCCAGGAGCTGGATCGCTACCGCTTCCCGCATTTGCGCCATTGCGTGGGGGCCGGTGAGCCCCTGAACCCGGAAATCATCGAGGTCTGGAAAAAGGCCACCGGCTGCACCATCCGCGACGGGTACGGCCAGACCGAGACCGTTTTGCTTTGCGGAAGCTTTCCGTGCATCGAGCCCAGGTTTGGATCCATGGGAAAACCGACGCCGGGATTCGATCTTCAGGTGATCGACGAGGATGGCAATATCTCTCCGGCCGGAAAGGAAGGAGACATCGCCGTGCGGATCGACCCGGTGAGGCCTGTGGGCCTCTTTGCCGGGTACTGGAAGGATTCGGCAAAGACGGCGGCCACCATCCGGGACGGCTGGTATCTGACCGGCGACCGGGCCTTTCGGGACGAAGACGGCTACTTTTGGTTCGTGGGTCGGGCCGACGACGTCATCCTGACCTCCGGTTACCGGATCGGACCCTTCGAAGTGGAAAGCGCCCTGATCGAGCACCCGGCCGTGGCCGAATCGGCGGTTGTTTCCAGCCCGGACGAGACCCGGGGAGAAGTCGTCAAAGCCTTTGTGGTCCTGGCGCCAGGATACACCCCGGAAGACGCCTTGGCCAAAGAGCTGCAGGAGCACGTCAAGAACGTGACCGCTCCTTACAAGTATCCCCGGAAAATCGATTTTGTCGATGCCCTGCCCAAAACCGTGAGCGGGAAGATCCGGAGGGTGGAGCTGCGCAATCGCGAGTGGGGCCGCAACTAGCCGGGCATCGAGCTACTTCGCAGCAGGCCGCCATGCTGCGTTCTCGGCTTTTGGCGATCCTCGACGTAGATACACTACGCCTCCGGTCGCCAAAAGCCTGCGGCCTTGCCTGGCAGCCTGCTGCTCGCATCTCGATGCCCGGCGTCTTGGGGCACTCCGCTTTCAATCCGCAGGATGCCTTGCCCTCGAACCGAATTCAAACCCCTCAAACGGCTTTTGGCGACAGCTTCGAGTCCGATCGCCAAACGCGTATCGCAACTCCTCCAGTTTGGATTTCCGCCTGTAAGACCCTCTCAAAAAATTCAAAAACCGTCGTTCCGTGCGAACCCCGCGCAGCGGGGCAAGATTCGGAATCCAGAAATCTGTTGCCTTCCGTCTGTCTCTGATTATTTTTCTACTGATTGTTCGGATTGTCATGTTTTCGTGCCGTTTAGAAAAAGAAAGGAAAAAGTGATGGCCCCAAGGAAGGTACCGGAGAGAAATGACATCGCTGCCGAACACCGGTGGGATCTGTCCCCGCTGTTCGATAATGAGGAAACCTGGGAAGCGCTGTTTGCAGAAACCGAGGCGGAGCTGGATGGATACGACAAGTTTCGCGGCAAAGTCGGTGAATCGGCGCAAACCCTGAAGGCGGCCATCGAGTTCGACCTGACCGTTTCCCGGAAGTTGGAGCGTCTCTACACCTTCGCCCACCTGAAAAGCGATGAGGACAAATCACAAGACCGGTACCAGGGCCTGCTCCAACGGGTGGTGGGCCTTCATACGCGGGCCGCAGAACGGTCAAGCTTTATCACCCCCGAGATCCACCGAATCCCGGACAAAGCCATGGAAGGCTACCTTGCCGAAGAAAGCCTGAAGCCCTATGGCTTTTTTCTTCACAAAATACGGCGGACCAAACCCCACACCCATGAAGAAAAAGTGGAACAAATTTTGGCCATGTCCCAGGAGATGGCCCAGACCGCCTCGACCGCCTTCGGTCAGCTCGACAACGTGGACCTGCGGTTTGGAAGCGTGCAGGACGAAAAGGGAGACGAGGTCGAGCTGAGCCACGGAAACTTCATCACGTTCTTGAACAGCACCGACCGGAGTGTGCGAAAAAACGCCTTTTTCCAATATTACCGTGAGTATGAAGAGCACAAGCACACCCTGGCGGCTATCTTTTCCCAGTCGGTGAAAAAGGATGTCTTCTACAGCCGGGTTCGGAACTTCGACACCTGCCGCAAGGCGGCGCTCTTTTCAGACGACGTGCCCGAGGCGGTCTACGACAACCTGGTGGCCACGGTGCGCAAGCACACCGCCCCCCTTTTCGACTACCTGCGGTTCAGAAAAGAGGCCCTGGGGGTCGATGCGCTTCATTTTTATGACACCTATGTGCCCATCGTAAAAGACATTCCCTTTTCGATGTCCTACGAAGAGGCGGCTGAAATCGCCGTTTCGGCGCTGGCCCCCCTGGGCGAAGACTACACCCGGGCGCTGAAAGAGGGGCTTTTCGGCGGGTGGGTCGACCGATACGAAAACCGGGGAAAGCGAAGCGGCGCCTACTCGGCGGGCTGCTACGATTCGCCGCCGTACATCCTGCTCAACTACGAAGACGAGAACATCAACAGCCTCTACACCCTGATCCATGAAGCCGGCCACTCCATGCACTCTTACTACTCCCGGAAGCATCAGCATTACGTGGACCACGATTACACGATCTTTGTGGCCGAGGTGGCCTCCACCTTCAACGAGATTCTGCTGGGGGATTATCTTCTTGACCGATATGCAGACAATCCGGCCATGCAGGCTTACATCATCAACCGGGAGATCGACAATATTCGGGCCACCCTTTTCCGGCAGACCATGTTTGCCGAATTTGAAAAGATCACCCACGAGACCGTCGAAAAAAACGAACCGCTCACCCTGGAGGCCCTGACCGGCGTCTATCGGGAGCTTTTGGAGGCCTACTTCGGAGACGCCATGGCACTCGACGACGCCCTTTGTCTGGAGTGCCTCCGGATTCCCCACTTCTATCATGCCTTTTACGTCTACAAGTATGCCACCGGGATTTCGGCGGCCATTTCCCTGGCACGCCAGGTGATCGGCGAAGGCCCTTCGGCCCGGGACCGGTACCTGTCGTTTCTGAAGCTCGGCGGCAGCATGTTTCCCTTAGATGAGCTTTCCGCCGCCGGCGTGGACATGCGCACCCCGGCCCCGGTGGAGGCGGCGATCGAGCATTTTGCGGAGAAGGTGGAGCGGTTGAAAGAGGTGTATGGACAGCTTTAAAGGGATTTTTTTAAACAATTTTCTGCGATGCTCGGCGCGGTGCGATGGGCTCCCCCGAGGGAGTTCAAGGGCCAATCTTTCGGATAATTTTATATGCGCTACATCTGTTTTCCCAGCCTGGTGATTCCAATTTTTGATTTGTTCCGGCTTGCTATGTTTCGCTTTCGAGCAATCTAATATTTTCACATATCCATGAGCCTTCTCTATGACCTCCCGGTGCTGATCGTCGACTGCCAGGCCACTGGTGCGGCCTCGGCCGGGGGGCATTTGCTGGAAATCGGCTGGCTGAGCACCTCTGCGAAAAACGCCCGGGCCGTCGCGCCCGAACAGGTCGCCGCCCTTCGACTGCGGCTTCCTGCCGGGGCATCGATTCCCCATACGGTGCAGCGGATTACCGGCATCGGTGCCGAAGAAGCTGAGGCGGGTTTCGAGCCCGGCGATGCCTGGAAGCGTATGGTCAAGGATCTCTCTGCCGGTCCGATTCCCACCGTCATCCATTATGCCCGATTCGAACAGCCGCTTTTATCGCGCCTGCACCGGGAGGTGGATCCGGACGGGCCGTTTCCATTTCAGATCGCGTGCACACATGAAGTGGTGCGTCGCCTGATGCCCGACCTGCCCCGCAAAGGGCTTCGGGCAGTGGCCGGATATTTCGACTACGGGGTCGGCGCACAGCGGCGCTGCGCCGAACATGTCGCAGCCACGGCCTGGATATGGTTTCATCTTTGCGGGCTGCTGGCCGACCACGCCGGGGTGAACACCTGGCCGGAACTGCTGGCCTGGCTGGAAGCCGCTCCGGTACCCCCATGCTCACGCAGCTTTCCCATGGACCGGGAACGGATCGATCGCCTTTCGGACCGGCCCGGAACCTACCGGATGCGCCGGGAAAGCGGGGGATTGCTATACGTGGGAAAGGCCACATCGCTGCGGGAGCGGGTGTCGAGCTATTTCCGGCCCCGGGCCCGGCATCCGGAGCACATTCTGGAGATGCTCACCCAGGCTCGGGTCCTGGAATCCTCCGAAACCGGATCGGCCCTGGAAGCCGCTCTGATCGAGGCCGGAGAAATTCATCGATTCTCTCCCCCATACAACCGTGCGCTTCGACCCGAGGGAAGGCGACTTTGGTTTATTGCCCGCGATTTTTCAGGTTTTGCCGGTGCCCCGGATGACGGTTGTCCTGTAGGTCCCTTTCCGGACGAACGGACGGCGGCGGCGCTGTCGGCGCTCGGTCGGATCTGCCAAAACCATGGGACGCTGGAGACGATAACCGCATCGATGGGGATTTCACCGGAACGTGCGCCCGCCGCCGACATCTTTTTTGAGGGGGCGGGTCTGTTCCGGTGCCGCCACGGTGAGGCGTTTGGCTCTGGGCCGGTGCACCATGGACTGGGTGTCATCGCAAGGAGGCTGTGGGGGGAGAAAATGGAGAAGCCTGCGGCGGCGATGGAACCAAACGAGGAGCCGGAAAAGGATCGGCCGGAATCGGCGCAGGAAAAAGCCGACTGGACTCCGGCGGCGGTCGCCGCCAGGCTCGAGTCGATGCTTTGCCACGGAGGCCGGATGCTTCGCCGGGCCCGGTGGTTTGCCCTGCTCGCCGAGTCGGCCCTTGTCTGGCGGCCGGCCTCGGATGAAGAGGGATGGCGGCATCTGGCAATGTTCGAAAAAGGGCGATTGAAGTCCGTACGGTATCTGGCGGCCGGCCGAAAGATTCCGGTTCCTCCCGGAAACGGTCGGCCCAGTCGTCTCCGGCGGGGCGATATCGATCTGGCCGCCTACGACACGATGCGGGTGCTCACCACCGAACTGCGGCGGCTGCTTGCCGAAAACCGAGACCCGGTGCTGCGGCTGTCAGGAAAAGCGGTCCTTGGCCCGGCCCAGCTTTCCCGGGCGCTTTTCTGGTTTTGAGAAGGGTCTAGAAGGACCCAATAAATGGTTTCAGGGGCGCACCCCCGTTCGGCCCTGAAACCACTTATCCTTCGTAGAGTACCGCTAGAATAGTGGTCCGTCCCTCCTTGGAGGCGATCAGGTGGGGAGTGGTGGACAGGTAGTAGACGCTGTCTCCGGGCTCCAGTTCGAAGGTGTCGTCTCCGATTTTCAGCAGGGCGGTTCCGTCCAGCACGAAAATAAACTCTTCTCCGTCGTGTACGGACATCTCCTGGTCCGGATTTTCCTCCAGCTGGACGATGAGCGATTCCATGTGGCGGCCTTTCACTTCCGGGGCCAGGGCCATGTAGGTATACAGCTGTTTGGCTCCGGAGCTGGCCGTGGACCGGGAAACGATCTTGCGCTCGTTTCTTCGGGTTACCGAATACAGCCGGTCTCCGGTGCCGGAAACCAGGCGGCCGAAGGCGCTGTCCAGCGCCTTGGACAGCTTGATCACCGTACCGAGCTGGGGCTGGACTTTTTGCTGTTCGATGTCGGAGAGAAGATCCACGGCAAAACCGGTCATATGAGACAGCTCCTCCAAGGAGAGTCCTTTTTCCTGCCGAAGTTTGGCGATCCGGGCGCCGATCTCCTCTACCCCCGCCTGGGCGGGCGGTGCGATATCCCCGGTCAGGTTTTCAAAAAAATCGACGTTGATATACCGTTTGCGGCTTTCTTCTTCCATCTTGCACTCCCATTGGAAAGTCATTTTTGCACGAAAGCTTCAGACGTGCGAGGGGGCTTATGAAATGGTGGTATCTTCGAGCCACGAAATTCGAAACAAATCTGAAATTCTAATGACCGAATGACAAAAACAAAACATGCACTTTCGTGCTGCTGTTGTGTAGATATTCTACCCGAGATTCATTTTCATCACAAGCCCTGCTGTGTTACGTCCCTTGACCAATCGTTGTTTTTGCTTTTTTAATGATGAAATTGCGAAGCAATTTCATTACAAGCACTTGGCCCCGATGTGCCGGGCGATGACGATTCGCTGCACCTCGGAGGTTCCTTCGCCGATATCGAGCAGCTTCTGGTCCCGGTAGAAGCGCTCTACGTCGTATTCCTTCATCAGGCCATAGCCGCCGTGGATCTGGACGGCGTGATTGGCGCAGCGATACATCACCTCGCTGCAATAGAGTTTGGCCATGGCCGCCTCCTTGGAAAACGGCCTTTCCTTGTCCCGCAGCCAGCACGCCCGGTAGAGCATGAGACGGGCTGCGTCGATTTCCATCGCCATGTCGGCCAGTTTGAAGGCGTTGGCCTGAAAGGTGGCGATGGGCCGGCCGAACTGCTCCCGCTCGTTGGCATATCGAACGGTCATGTCGAGACATCCCTGGGCCCCGCCCAGCCCCATGGCGCCGATGGACAGCCGACCGCCGTCGAGGGTTTCCATCATCTGGTAAAATCCGTGTCCGCGCTTGCCCAGAAGGTTTTCCTTGGGCACCCGGCAGTCCTCGAAGTAGAGTTCGCTGGTGTTGGACGAACGCCACATCATCTTGTCGTGCATCGCCTTGGCGGTAAAGCCGGCAGTCCCGTTTTCAACGAGGATGCATGACAGCTCAGGCCTGCCGTCATCCCGGCTTCCCGTGCGGCACATGACCGTGGCACCGGCGCTGATGTCGGTCGACCCGTTGGTGATGAATATCTTGCTGCCGTTGATGACCCATTCGTTGCCGTCCAGGACCGCGGTCGTTTTGGAATTGGAAGCATCCGACCCGGCGTTGGGCTCGGTCAGGCCGAATGCCCAGAGCGCCTCACCGGAGCAGAGCTTCGGCAGGTATTTTTTCTTCTGTTCTTCACTGCCATAGTAATAAAGGGGGCCGATGCCCAAG
>Ga0272443_10004122_pt1 | contig 16218 bp, 12 predicted proteins | sample SSMAcet12_FD_193581 | JGI IMG/M metagenome (GOLD analysis project Ga0272443, IMG submission 193581) | Marine sediment archaeal communities from Little Sippewissett salt marsh, Falmouth, MA, United States - SSM-Acet-12 | ecosystem: Environmental > Aquatic > Marine > Wetlands > Sediment ... | reverse complement strand
ACCCGCGGCGCAAGGCCGCGGGGGCCTATTGCATATATAGCACTGCTGTAACTTATGAATTGATTCACCTGCCGCATAAAGCGGCAGGGATCTGAAAAAGTGACAACTTGAGATCAGGACGGGACAGCTCGGGGGGGCAGGGGAAAGCGGAAAACAAGGCGGAGGATTCCAGGAGAATTTCAGCCGGGCGGAATATCAGAAATCAGAGAGATGGTCCTTGAGAAACTTTTCAATTGCCCGGACCGTTTCATCCTTCACCGCGGCGGGGCTCTGGGCGATCCACATCGTGAAGTTGTAGAGTTCCTGCGTGTCGACCTTCAACCACCGGTTGTTCTTCGCCAGAAAGACAAAGAGGTAGGTCATCGCGATTCTCTTGCTGCCCTTCTGGAAAGGATGATTCTTGATCAATAGGTAAAAGAGGATTGATGCCCGGGAGAGCAGGGAAGGATAGAGTTTACGGCGGGCGAAACTCTGGAAGGGCGTGGCCAGGCAGCTTTCGAGGATATTGGGGAACCGGGTTGAGAAGTCCGGGATCGGTTTGTTGCAGGACATCATCTCCCGGGCCAGCCGGAAGGAGATGTACTCGACTTCCTTGACCGATAGAATCTCCATCAGCTGTTGCCCAGCCTGACCAGCACGTCCCCGTATTCTTTTACTGTCCGGATGACGGCCCGGTCGAGGGTTTGCTTATCTTCGGAAGTAAGCTCTTCGCCGAGGAGGGGGGCGATGATCTTTCTCGGGATGGCGTAGTTCCGGCCGATCCGAACCGCCTCGATCTGCCCCTTCTTGACCTTACGGTAGACCGCGATCCGACTGATCCCCAGGATCCTGGCCAGCCGGGGAATGGAGATATACTCTTCGTCAGTCATAATCTTCACCCGTGGTTTAATGGCCCCAGAGCAACTGTCTTATGTTAACCAGTAGGATTAAGTTAACATAGGTTAACTTTTTTGGTCAAGTTAACTTTAAGAAAAAGCACCGGGCATTGAATAGTGTCATTTTCCGCCGGCAGGGCAGCTTCTGAACTTCCGCTTCGGGAACGATCAGCTGGGGAGAGAGACGGTTGACGAAGACCCGGAAGACGATTACGCTCATCGGAATGGATCGAAGCAGCGTTCGGCGAGCGCAATAACGAGATCTTTTGGATATGAAGATATTCGGGCTGGCATTTATCGTGGCGCTGACGGGGGCGATGTCCCCGGGGCCGCTGCTGGCGGTGGTGATCGGGCAGGTGCTGGCCCGGGGGCCGCTGGCGGTGGTCTACCTGCTGCTCGGGCACGCTTTTCTGGAGGCCGTCCTGGTGGCCGGGCTGGCCCGGGGGCTGGGCCGGTGGCTGAAGCGGCCGGCGGTCCGCTCGGGGCTGGGGATCGTCGGGGGCGGGGTCCTGATCTGGATGGGCTGGTCGATCGCCGCGGCCGCCGGGGAGGCCACCCTGGCCGGGACGGAGGGGAGCTCGATGTCGGCCCTGGCCCTCTTCCTGGCCGGGATGGGGGCCTCGCTCTCCAACCCCTACTTCACCGGCTGGTGGGCCACGGTGGGGACCGGCCAGATGGCGACGCTCAACCTCCGCCGCCGGGGGGATTTCGCCCTCTTCCTGCTCGGCCACGAGCTGGGGGACTTCAGCTGGTATATGCTGGTGGCGGCGGCGCTGACCGCCGGGCGGGGCTGGCTGACCGACGACATCTACCGGGGTCTCCTCTGGGGGGCGGGGGCGGTGGTGGCTTTGATCGGGGCGGTCTTCATCGGGATCGGGGCCCGGCTGTTGAAAAAAGGGGTCAGTAGTTAGAAGTCGGCAAGCAGTGAGCGGTGAGCTGCAGAGGGGAGATTGCTTCTCTGTCTGAAGCCGGATCGCAATGACCGGGGCGGCGGGAGTTGGCAGTGAGCGGTAAGCTGTAAACAGATACCCCTACCCCGGGACCGATTTTGATCGGTCCACCCTCTCTTCGGGGGTAGAGGGTAAAAGGGGCCGATGGGGTACGCCTTGCCGGGGCGGGGAAACCGTGCTACAATTAGGTTGACGGCAGGGTGGATATGAAAAATATCGTCCTCGAAAAGCCGGTTCCACGATTTTTTGCCGCGTCCGCCGTCATCCTCCTCTTACTCCTCTTCCCCGCCGATTACGCCCGGGGGGGCGAACCGGTTTTCCAGTGCCACTTCAACCGGAATTACCTGCCCTCGGGAGGAGGGGTCCCGCTGGAGGCGGAGGGGCTGAGCCTGGAGGAGGGGATCGTCGAGATCCCCGCCGGCGAGCCGCGGCGGGGGGTCCTGATCGAAGGGTCCGACCGGCTCGAGTACGCCTTCCCCTCCGGCGTGAACCTGGCCGAAGGGACTTTCGAACTCTGGTTCTCCCCGAGCTGGAACTCCGCTTCCCGGGCCCGGGACAGCTTTACGTTCGCCCGGAGCCGGCCCTTTCACGGTAACGGCTTCTGCCTGGCGAAGGACGGCGCCAACAACTACCGCTTCTTCGTCTCCTCGTCCTCCGGCGAGGCGGGGGCCGCCTGCGGCCTCGGGGACCGGTTCGAGGCCGGCCGGTGGTACCACCTGGCGGCGACCTGGGACCCCGACGAGATCAAGCTCTACCTGGACGGCCGCCTGGTCGCCGGGGAATACACCAACCCCAACCGGCCCTCCGGCCGCCCCGACCGGATTTGCCTGGGCCACGACGAAGCCGGGAACCTGCAGGCGGAGGGGGTGATCGACGAGTTCAGGATCTACGATTACGCCAGGACCGTTGAAGAGATCCGGCGGTCGATGACCGAGGGGCTGGCCTGCTCGGAGCTGAAGGCCCGCCCGCTGCCGGTGCTCCGGATCGGCGAGACCCGGAGGCTGGCCGCCCTGGCCTACGCGGACGACCTGGGGGGCTGGATCGACCCGGGCGGGGAAGAGGAGTGGCTGGTGTCGGACGGGAACGTGCTCGCCGTGGACGGGGCGGGGGAAGCGACCGGCCTGGCGGAGGGGATTGCCGGGGTCCGGGCCGCCTTCGCCGGCCTGACCAGCCCGGAGATCACCGTGGAAGTCGCCGGGCGGAACCGGGCGGTGCTTCTGATCGACGACGGGGTTTACGGGGCGATCGCGGGGGCGGTCGAGCGGTACCGGGAGGACGTGGAATCGACCCTCCCCTTCGAGCTGATCGTGGACCGGATCCCGGATTTCTCCGCCGCCGCCCCGGAGGAGATCCGGGAGGTGATCCGGGGCTACCACTACCAGGCCGGGGCGGAGGGGGTGATCCTGGTCGGGCACTCCCCCTACGCCCTCTGGGAGGAAGACTGGACCGACTGGAAGACCCAGTCGCGGGGCTGCGCCTGCCCGCTCTTCTACGAGGACCTGGACGGGGAGTTCTTCCGGGACAACCCGGAGAACCCCGCCTACAACCGGCTGGAGACCGCCGAAAGCTTCCCCGGACCCGAGGTCTGGACCGCCTGGATCTACCCCGACACCCGGCGGCCGGAAGAGGTCGCCGGCCGGCTGGAGTTCTTTTTCGACAAGACCCACCTCCACCACTCCGGGGAGTGCGGGTACGAGGAGACCGCGGTCTTTATGTCCCACCACGACCCCCACCTGGGCCTGGCCAACGCCCACCTCCCGGCCCTGGCCCCCCGGGACGGATCCTTCTTCCCGGCCTCCGGGGTGGAGTACTACGGCCTCCAGACCGGGGAGCAGGGGGAGCCGGTCCCGACCCGTCCCCTCAGTTACCCTTTCTCCAACCCGCCCGACGAACCCTTCGAGCTCCACCGGGAACTGCTGGAGGGGATCTGTTCCGGACGCGACATCCTGATCTACCACCTCCACTGCCACGGCCACCCCGGGCTGCTCTGGCTCCCCACCGAAACGGAACCCCGGGCCGGCGTCACCGCCCCCTTTGTCGACACATTGGAGCGCGGGCCCCTGCTCTTCTGCGCCACCGCCTGCAGCTACGGGAAGTTCAACGTCAACCCGGACGACTCGATCATCCTGGCCTGGCCCTTCAGCGGGACCTCGACCCTGGCCTCCTGCGGCCAGGTCAGCGGCCCGGCCTACAGCCGGTACGTGGCCCCGGTCTACGAGTCGCTGGCCCGGGGGAACATCCTGGGCCGGGCCCATTACGACCGGATGATGGAGGAGCCGGTCCCGACCAGCTTCCCCCGGCTGCCGATCCTGATCGGCGACCCGTTCATCCGGATCCTGATCTCTCCCGGGCCGACGCCCGTCCCGACGGCCGCGCCGAGCGCGACGCCGGCCCCCTCGGCTTCGCCGAGCGCGACGCCGACCCCGAGCGCGACGCCGACGCCGAGCGCGCCCCCGACCGCGACGCCGACGCCGAGCGCGCCCCCGACCGCGACGCCGACGCCGAGCGCGCCCCCGACCGCGACGCCGACGCCGAGCGCGCCCCCGACCGCGGCTCCGTCCGCGACGCCGTCCCCGACCTTTTCGCCGACGCCGTCTCCCTCCCCGGCGCCCCAATGGCGAAGGACGGGTGACTACGACGGGGACGGGACCACCGACATCGGGGTCTTCCGGCCGGCCCGCGGTCTCTGGGCGATCCGGGGGGTCACCCGGGTCTACTTCGGCGGCGGAGCCGACCGGCCGGTCCCCGCCGACTTCGACGGGAACGGCACCACGGATATCGCCGTCTTCGGGGCGGCCGGCGGGCGCTGGGGGGTGCGGGGGATGACCCGATTCTACTTCGGGGCGGATGGCGATCGGCCGCTCCGGTCCGACTACGACGGGGACGGGAAATGCGATTTCGGGGTGTTCCGGGAAGACTGCGGCCTCTGGGCGATCCGGGGACTGACCAGGGTGTATTTCGGGCGGTCCGGCGACCGGCCGCTTTTGCATTTCCGGGACCGGTCGGGTCGGGGCCGGATCGGGATTTTCCGGCCCTCGTCCGGGCTCTGGGCGGTCCGGGGGGTGACTCGCTGCTATTTCGGGGCGGCGGGCGACGAGGCCGTCCCGGCTTGCTACTCCGGTTTTGGGGAGAGCGGGATCGCGATCTACCGGGACCCCGCCGGGCTCTGGGCGGTGAAGGGGGTCAGCCGCTTCTACTTCGGCCTTCCGGGGGACCGGCCGGTGCCGGGGTCCTACTCCGGCGGCGGGGAGGAGATCCCGGCCTTTTTCCGGCCCGCGTCCGGGCTCTGGGCGGTGAGGGGGGAGAGCCGGGTCTACTTCGGGGGGGCGGGGGACGTTCCGGTTTCCCGGTGAGGTTTTGCTGGGGCACAGGCCGGCGGCCTGTGCTACCGCGATCTGACACAGGCAGGAATGCCTGTGCTACCTTGGCTGGGGTGCCGTGGCGGGGCACAGGCCGGCGGCCTGTGCTACCGTGGTCTGGCACAGGCAGGAATGCCTGTGCTACCGGGGATCAGGGGTAGATACCGCGGAGGCGGGCGGCTTCGGCGACCCGGCTGACGGCGACGATGTAGGCCGCCAGGCGGAGGTCGATCCGCTTCTTCCGCGAGATCTTCCAGACCTGCCGGCAGGCCAGGACCATAATGTCGTGGAGCCGGCAGCTCACCTCTTCCTCGGTCCAGAAGTAGCCCATCAGGTTCTGGGCCCACTCGAAACAGCTCACCACCACCCCGCCGGCGTTGGCGACGATGTCGGGGATGACCGGGATCTTCCGCTCGAAGAGGATCAGGTCCGCCTCCCCGGTGGTGGGGCCGTTGGCGGCCTCGGCGATCAGGCCGGCCCGGATCCGGGGGGCGTTTTCGGCGGTGATCTGGTTGCCGAGAGCGGCCGGGATCAGGACGTCGCACTCCAGCTCCAGGAGCTTGCGGTTGGTGATGTTCTTCGCCCCGGGGAAGTTCTTGACCGAGCCGGTCTTCTTCTTGAAGGCGGAGACGGCGGCGTAGTCGAGCCCGTCGGGGTTGATGATCCCCGACTTGCTGTCGGAGACCGCGATCACCCTGGCTCCCTCGGCCTGGGCGATCTTGTGGCAGTAGGCCCCGGCGTTGCCGTAACCCTGGATGACCACGGTGCTGTCCGGCAGCTCCCGGCCCCGGTAACGCAGGATCTCCTCGATGGCGAAGACGCAGCCCTGGGCGGTGGCCTCGTTGCGGCCGTAGGAGCCGCCGATCTCCAGGGGCTTGCCGGTGACCACGCCGGGGACGGCGTGGGCCGAGTGCATACTGAAGGTGTCCATCATCCAGGCCATCGTCTGGGGGTTGGTGTAGACGTCGGGGGCGGGGATGTCCTTGCGGGGGCCGATGAAGGGGGTGATCTCGGTGGTGAAGCGCCGGGTGATCTTCTCCAGTTCCCGGTCGGAGAGCTTCTTCGGGTCGCAGCAGACCCCGCCCTTGGCCCCGCCGTAGGGGAGCCCCATCACCGAGCACTTCCAGGTCATCCACATCGCCAGGGCCTGGACCTCGTCGAGGGAGACCTCGGGGTGGAAACGGATCCCGCCTTTCGAGGGGCCGCGGTCGATGTTGTGCTGGACCCGGTAGCCGGTGAAGACCTTGAGCTTGCCGTTGTCCATCTTGATCGGGACGGAGACGATCAGGATGGTCTTGGGGTGCCGGAGCTTCTCGTGGATGCAGGGGTCGAGCCTGATCTTCTTCGCCACCCGGTCGAGCTGGCAGAGAGCGAGTTGGAGGGGGTTGCATTCCGGGGTCGGTTTCATATTATCTCCAATGATTTCACTGATTTATCCCCCGCCTCGCCCCCTTTTTTAGTCCACTAATTACACTAATTTACTCTAATTTCCCCCCCCGCCTCGCCCCCTTAAAAATAACCGCTAATCCCGCCAATCTCCGCGAATAGAGTAATGAATCGCTATCGCTATCGGGATCGCTATCGGGATCGAGGGTTTGTCCCCCGCCTCGCCCTCTTTTTTAGTCCACTAATTACACTAATTTACTCTAATTTTCCCCCCGCCTCGCCCTCTATTTTTAACCGCGAATCCCGCCAATCTCCGCGAATAGAGTAATGAATCGCTATCGCTATCGGGATCGCTATCGGGATCGAGGGTTGCCTCGGTACCGCTTACTGCTCACCGCCCACTCCCCACTCCCCACTCCCCACTCCCCATTCCCTATTCCCTATTCCCTATTCCCCACTCCCGATCTTCTCGGAATCGGACAGGTTGGTGGAGAGGAGGGCGGGGTAGGTCTCCTCGGGGGTCTTCACCCGGACCAGGTCGCCCCGGGCCCGGACCCGGTCGCCGACCTTGTACTCGCCCCGCAGCCCGCCGTGGTAGAGGATCAGGCCCAGCTCCCCGAGGTCGTCCCGGCCGGGGACCCGGGCCTCGGCCAGCCTGAGGACCGAGGGCATATAGAAGGTGTGGCGGTCGTTGACCACGGTCCCGGTCACCTCGACCCCTTCCTCCTCCACCTCCATCGTGAAATCCTTGAGGGGAACCTCGGCGAGGTCGGTGTAGGAGAAGAAGGGGCAGATCATATTTCCCCAGTCGTCGTAGAAGCGGATCGCCCAGAGCATCCCCATCTCGAAGACCTGCCGTTTCGGGTCCTCGACGATCCGGTAGATCTGGTTGACGATATTCCAGCCCTCGGCGACGGTGCCGTAAAAGACCAGGTCGAAGTCGTGGGCGGTCTTCAGGTTGCCGAGCGAGAGCGAGCCGGTCACCCCGACGGTGTCGGGGTGGATGTCGAGCATCCCGGCGACGTTGCGGATGGCGTCGTCGATCTCGGGGGAGAGGGAGCGGGCCTTCTGCAGCGAGCGGCGGTGATCGACGAAGCCGATCAGGTCGGCGAGGTCGAACTGGCACTTGAAGCGGGCGTAAGGCGGCTTGCCGACCTGGCTCTCCGGGGCGAGCTGCCGGTAGAGTTCGAGCTGGGCTTCGTAGTCGATCCAGGCCTCTTCCCCGTCCTCCTCCTTCTTGATGATCGAGCGGTAGGGGAGGCCGAAGATCTCTTTGGCGCCCTCCGGGTCGGGGATGTAGATGATGTTGCAGATCAGTTTGCCGGGGGGGTGGTGGTAGCCTTCCGAGAAGAGGAGGAGTCCGCTCTGGTGGATGAAGATGGTCGCGTCCCGGATGAACCCCAGTTCCTCCATCGGGAGGACGAAGTCCCGGAACTTGTCGTTGTCTTTTACCCGGTCGTAAAAACTGGTCATCGAAACTTCTCCCTTGGCCGGCCTTAACCGATCTTTTTCACCTGGTCGAGGTTGTTCACGAGCAGGGCCTCGAACTCCTCGAGGGGTTGTCTCTCCCCGCCGGCCGTCCGGTAGGTCCGGATCCGGACGCGGCGGCCCCGGGCCCGGAAGCGGTAGCCCTCCCGCCAGTCCCCCCGTTCCCCGCCGTGGTAGAGGATCAGCCGGGTGACGTCGGGGCAGTCCCGGCCGTCGAGCTCGACCTCGTCGATCAGCAGGTAGGTGGGGTTGAAGGCGTTGTGGGTGTCGTCGACGATCCGGCCGGTGATCACGGCCTCGCCGAGGTCCTCGCAGTCGAAGTTCCGCAAGGGGGCCTCTTCCGGGTCGAGGTAGGCGAAGAAGGGGCAGATCATAAACTTCTTCCCCCCCGCCCAGTCCCAGAAGCGGATCGGCCAGTACTTGCCGAACTCGCGGACCCGGCGCTTCTCGTCGCTGTCGGTCAGCTTCTGCATAAACCGGACCATCCGCTTGACCTCGCCGGCCGAACCGTAGATGACGTAATCGACGTCGTGGGGGTCGGTGTAGGTCCCCAGGGAGAGCGAGCCGGAGATCCCGATCCGGTCGACCTCGATTTCGAGCAGCTCGGCGGTGTGCTCGGTCACCACCCGGATGTTGTCGGCCGCCTCTTCCTCGCCGGCCCGGTCGATGATCGCCTTCAGGGAGTGGCGGGTGGGGAAGCAGCCGACCAGGTCGGTCACCGGGACCAGGGACTTGTAGCGGGCGTAGACCGGCCGGGCCTTCTCCCGCTGGGTGGGGTCGACCTCGATGTAGCGCTCGAGCTGGAGCGGGTAGAAGCGATCGAGCGGCTGGTTGTTCATTATCTCCTTGGTGATGTTCTCGTAGAGCTGGCCGAAGATGTCCTTGCGGGAATAGTCCGGCCCCGGCTTCTCCTCGTTCCAGGGGACGAAGACGATGTGGGAGACGACCTCCCGTTCCCCGGCCGGCTTCTCGATCCCGTGGTAGTAGCCTTCGGAGAAGACCATCGTGCCGTCGTTTCTGAGAAAGTAGGTGGCGTCGCGGAAATCGGCCGAGGTGTCCACCGGCTGGATGAAGCGGTGGAACTTCGGGTTTTCCCGCATTCTGGCGATTGTGTCCTGCATAAGTTACTCCTGTGGAACTATTGTTTTTCTCCGGGGAAAAATAACCGGAATCCGGCCGGAGTCAAGGGATAAATCCCCGACGGCCTCCCGGGGAAACGGCCGGGAGCGGAGGGAGACCGGGGATCCGGGGGCCGCGGACGCCCCGGTCCCCGCCCGGGGGCGGGGGGGCGGATTCAGTTCCCGCAGCGGAAGCGGATCAGGGTATAGAGGGCGGCCAGGCCGTCCTTCCAGGTGATCTTCTTCCCTTCCTCGTAGGTCCGGCCGAAGTAGGAGATCGGGACCTCGTAGATCCGCTGGCCGGACTTGACCATCTTGGCGGTGATCTCGGGTTCGAAGCCGAACCGGTTGGACTTGATCTCCACCCCCTCCAGGGCCTGGCGGCGGAAGACCTTGTAGCAGGTCTCCATATCGTTGAGGTTGATGTTGAAGAGGATGTTGGTGATCAGGGTCAGGAGCTTGTTTCCGCAGTAGTGCCAGAAGTAGAGGACCCGGTGGGGGCCGCCGAGGAAGCGGGCCCCGTAAACCACGTCGGCCACCCCGGCCTCGATCGGCCGGATCAGGGACCCGTACTCCTCCGGGTTGTACTCCAGGTCGGCGTCCTGGACCAGGACGATATCCCCCTCGGCCGCGGCGAAACCCGTCCGGAGGGCCGCGCCCTTGCCCCGGTTCTCCGGCTGGAGGATCACCCGGACCTCCGGGTGGTCGAGGGACTCGAGGATCTTCCGGGTCCCGTCGGTGGACCCGTCGTCGACCAGGATCACCTCTTTTTCCAGCGGCTGGTCGAGGATCTTCTTCAGGATCTCGCGGAGGGTCTTCTCCTCGTTGTAGATCGGGACGACAATCGAAAGTTTCATAGCGCGGCCTCGGCGGTGAGTATTTATTCTCAGGCGGTGAGGATATCCGGATTCGGGCGGGGAGTCAATTGAGAATGGGGGAGGGGGAGTGCGAAGTTCGAAGTTCGAAGTTCGAAGTTGGGGCAGGGGCCTCGATAGCGATCCCGACCACGTCCGCCGAAGTCGAAGACGAAGGCGGATAGCGATTTTTTCTATTCGTGAAGATACGTGCCTGCGCGCTGAAGCGCTCCGGCGCGCAAGCGTGAAGATTCGTGGTTTCAAAAAGGGGGAGGGGGGAAATCGGTGTAATCAGTGGACTAAATTGATGGTTGAGAAGGGGGGGGTTTGCGGAAGAGGGAGAGGATCATCCGGCCGTCGCCGGGGGTTATCTCCCGCAGGGCGTAGAGGACGAGGAGGTAAACCCCGGCCAGGGCGGCCAGGGCCGGGGGGAGGAGCCAGCCGGCCGGCGACCACCAGCGGCCGAGGGCGAAGACGACGGCGGAGGCGAAGACTATCTTCCCGGCCGCCGCCGGGGGGAGGAGCGCCCCGAAGAACTTCAGGACGATCATCCCGGCCGCCGCCGCCCCCAGGCCGGCGGCCAGGGTGGTGGCGATCGCCGCCCCCCGGATGCCGTAAGCCGGGACCCAGAGGTGGTTGAAGAGGGCGGAGAGGGCCAGGGCGGCGCCGACCAGGGAGAAGGAGAGCCAGGGCCGCCCCCCGGCGGTGATGACGGTGGCCAGGACCAGGAGGAGGGCGAGGAGGGTCTGGCCGAAGATCAGGATCTCGAGGGCCGCCCCCCCGGCGGCGCTGTCCGGCCCGTAAACCAGTCCGAGCAGGGGGCCGGCGGTCGCGCCGATCAGGGCGGCCAGGGGGAGGACCGCCAGCAGGCCGCCCCGGAGCGCCCGCCGGACGGCGGCTCCGGCGGCCGCCTCGCCGCCGGGGGCGGCGGTCCGGGCGGCGACCACCGGGAAGATGGTCAGGCTCAGCGCGTAGAGGAGCATATAGGGGATCCGGGCGAACTGCTGGGCGCAGGTGTAGAGCCCGGCCGCCTCGGGGTCGTCGGCGAGCAGGGCCCGGACGAAGTAGAGGTCGAGGTGCTGGACCAGGCTGAGGATGAAGGAGAAGAGGACCACCGGGAAGGCGAAGGCGGCGATCCTCCCCAGGGGGAAACCGTCGCCGGGACCGCCGCCGGCCGGGGGGCAGAGGACCCGGGCGATGACGATCGCCCCGGCGATGGCGGCCAGGTATCCGCCGACCGCCCCGAAGATCCGGTCCCGGCCGAGGGCGGTGAAGAGCGCGATCAGGAGAAAGACGAAGAGGACCTTCAACCCGGAATAGATGATGGAGACCCGGGCCTCCGCCCCGAAGAGGGTGTGGCCGTTGAGGACGCCCCGGTAGACCGAGTAGAGGCCGAAGGCGGGGAGGAAGAAGGCGGTCAGGCGGATGTAGCCGGTGAAATGGCGGTCGGACCAGATCTCGGCCAGCCCCGGGGCGGCCAGCCAGATGGCCAGGCCCAATCCCAGGCCCAGGGCGAGCTGGAGTCTCAGCGCCCCCCGCCGGATCGAGCGGTCGCGGTCCGGCCGGCGGGAGATCTCCCGGGAGACCGCCCGGTTGACCCCGGTGGCGAGGAAGATCCGGTAGAGGGTGAGCAGGGAGAGGAGGATCCCGAAGGTCCCGTAATCGGCCAAGCCGAGGATATGTTTCGAACCGACGTGGATGACCCAGCCGCTGATCACGAAGACCACCTCGGCGGCGGCCAGGTAAGCTGTCCCCCTCAGCATTCTCATCAATTATCCACGGATTGAAATATTTCCCCCCGCCTCGCCCTCTTTTTTAGTCCACTAATTACACTAATTTACTCGAATTTTCCCCCGCCTCGCCCCCTTTTTGAAACCACGAATCTTCACAGATCTTCGCGAATAGGGAAATAATCGCTATCGGGATCGCTATCGCTATCGGGATCGAGGGTTTGTCCCCCGCCTCGCCCTCTTTTTTAGTCCACTAATTAGAGCTTACTCGAAAAGCTCGTAAGATCTCAAATCACAAAATCCAAGCACCAAAATCCAAATAAATTTCAAATTCCAATTCTCAAAATACCAAAACTTCGCCTAGTTCTGAGCTTTTCTTTGGGATTTGGTATTTTGGTCATTGGATATTATTTGGATTTTGGTGCTTGTAATTTGGAATTTCCTTACTCGAAATTCTTTTCGAGTAAGGTCTAATTACACTAATTTACTCGAATTTTCCCCCGCCTCGCCCCCTAAAAATAACCGCTAATCTCGCCAATCTCCGCGAATAGGGAGATAATCGCTATCCGCCTTCGTCTTCGACTTCGGCGGACGTGGTCGGGATCGCTATCGAGGGTTGTTTGTTCTGGTCTCAGTGCTTAACTCTCTCCCCCCAGACCCCGGAGAAACCCGGTCCAGCGGCGGGCGATCCGGCTGATCTCGTACTCGGCGGCGGATTGCCGGGCGCCCGCGGAGAGCTTTTCCCAAAGCGCGGGGTCGGCGGCGACGTCCCGGATTTTTTCCTTGATCTCCTCCTCGTTCCGGCAGACGTAGCCGTTCTCCCCGTCGCGGACCAGGGGGGCGAGGGCGGGGGACCGGGTGACGACCAGGGGGATGCCGGCGGCCAGGCCGTCGAGGGCGGCCCGGGAGTAGCCGAGGACCGAGACCGAGGAGCGGTAGGGAAAGACCAGCAGCCGGCAGGAGCGGAGCCAGGGGTCGATCTCCGGGACGTAGCCCTGGATGCGGATATTCTTCCAGCCCCGGGCGGCCCGCCGGAGTTCCTCCTCCATTTCCCCCGTCCCGTTGATCAGAAGGTCGGTCTCCGGGAGGTTGAGCTCCCGGAAGACCCGGAGCAGGACGTCCGGCCCCTTGTGCGGCTCGAGGTGGCCGAAGTACCCGATCCGGAACCGGGAGGGGGGGGCCGGCGGGTCGGGGAATTCCCGCCCCGGGGGGGCGATCGCCATCCCGGCGGGGATGAAGGCGGCCGGGCCGGGGAAGACCTCCTCCCACCGCCTGCGGAGGTCCTCGGTCAGGGCGATGACCGCCGCCGGCCGGGGAAAGAGGAGGCGGAGGAGCCGGAAGAGGCGGCCGGTCATATTGGTGAACTGGGCCAGGATCACGGGCCCGGGCGCCCGGCCGAGCCCCGACCGGAAGATCATCCAGTAGGGGAGGAGATACCAGGGGCGCCAGAACCCCGAACCGAAGACGGTCAGGTCGGGGCGCCACTTTCTCACCGCCCGCCCGGCCCGGAAGGGGAAGGGGAAGCCCGCCCGGTAGATTTCGTGGCCGCCGCACCTCTCGTATTCCGGGATCCCGGGGGCGTATCGGCAGGTGAAGACCCGGATCTCGTAATCGGGCTCGAGGTGCTCGACCAGGTCGATGACGAAGCGGAGGATGCCCGAGAGCCGGGGCATCGGGCGGTAGTACTTGACCACGAAAGCCAGTCTCGGTTTCCCGGACGGGGGGGTCATCGATCGTCTTCTTCGCGGTTCTCCAGCTTCTTGACCCGGTAGAGGACGTTCTCGGTCAGCTTCCGGTTGGAGGCGATGATGTCGGCCAAAAGACCGATCACCAGGATCTGGAAGCCGACGATCAGGAAGACCGCGGCGAAGATCAGGGACTGGACCTTGCCCCGCCCCCCCTCGGTGATCAGGTAGTAGATGAACCGCCCGGAGAGGATGGTCCCGACCAGGATCGACAACCCCCCGATCGCCGAGAAGACCTTGAGCGGCTGGTACATCGTGTAGATCCGGACCATCGTGACGACCGACCGTTTCAGGTAGTCGAAGAGCGAGGTGAAGAGCCGCGAGGGCCGGGTCTGGGGGTTGGTCCGGACCGGGACGTGGCCGACCGCCAGCCGGCCGGTCCCGGCCTGGATCAGGGTCTCCAGGGTGTAGGAGAAGTCGGAGACGACGTTGATCGAGAGGGCGGCTTCCCGGTTATAGGCCCGGAAGCCGCTGGCGGCGTCGGGGACCGAGGTCCGGGAGAGCTTCCGGACCACCCAGGAGCCGAGCTTCTGCAGGGATTTCTTGACCGGGGAGAAGTGGGCGATCGTCTCCACCTCCCGGTCCCCGACCACGATGTCGGCCTCCCCCCTGAGGATGGGCCCGATCAGGGCCGGGATGTCCTCGCCCCGGTACTGGTTGTCGGCGTCGGTGTTGACGATGATATCCGCGCCCCGGGCCAGGGCGGTGTCGATCCCGGCCATAAACGCCCGGGCCAGCCCCTTGCGGTTGGTGAAGCCGATGACGTGGTCGGCCCCCGCCCGGAGGGCGGCTTCCCGGGTGCGGTCGCTGGATCCGTCGTCGATGACCAGGACCTCGACCCGGTCGATCCCCGGGATCTGCCGGGGGATGTCCGAGATGGTGGCGCCGACGGTCGCCTCTTCGTTGAGGCAGGGGATCTGGACGATCAGTTTCATAAAAATTTATCCTCGGGAAGAATTTTTATCCGGGCGTCGCGGACCGGTTTGATAACGCTGCCGGCAGGATAAACCTCCCGGGCAAGCCTGTCAACGGTCGAGATAGGCGAGGATGCCCCGGGCGACGGCCCGGGCGTTCGCTTCCCGGACGGCGGGGTCGAGGATCTCGGCCTCGTTCTCCGGGTGGGAGAGGTAGGCGGTCTCGACCAGGGCGGCCACCAGGTCGGGGGGGCGGATCACGGCCAGGCTCCGCCGCCGGACCCCGGTCCCCTCCCGCCCGGCCGCTTTCAGGGCCCGGTGGATCTCCCCGGCCAGTTCCCTCCCCGGGGGGTGGTAGTAGAAGATGGTGTAGCCGGAACCGGCCAGGGGGTCGCGGCCGGCGCCGACCGAATTGTGATGAAGAGAGACGAAAACCCCGGCCCCGCGCTCGCGGGCGATCCGGGTCCGGTCGGCCAGTTCCAGGGTCCGGTCCCCCTCGCGGGTCAGGAACGCCTCCACCCCCGACTTTTCCAGTTCGGCCGCCACCGCCCGGGCCAGGGCGAGGTTGGCGTCCTTCTCGGCCACCCCGCCGGGGCTGACCGCTCCCCGCTGCTCCCCGCCGTGGCCGGGGTCGAGGCAGACCGGCCCCCCGCCGCGCCGGGGGCGGCCGCGCCAGCGGAACCGGTACCCGCCCGGGAGCCATTCCAGCGACCAGCGGTGGCAGTCGAGGCCGCCCCGGAGCCGGTAGAGGGCGGTCCCTTCCCCGGAGGGCCGGGGGAGGCAGATCCCCTCCCATTCGCCGAGGTCGACCGTGTCGCTGCCGACCTCGGCCCGGTAAAAGACCAGGTCGACTTCTTCCGGGCCGAGGTAGTCCACCCGGGCCGGGACCGGGACCGAAAGCGGGAACCAGGCTTCCGACTTCTCCGGGTCGAAGCCGGGGCTCCCCACCGCCGCCGGAGGGGGCGGGGCCCCCTCTTCCAGTTCCAGGTCGCCGGCGGCGATCCAGCCGGAACGGCCGCCGCCGAGGTCGGCCCGGAACCAGTCCCCCTCCCGCCCGGTGACGGGGAGGACCGTCCCCCCGGGGGCGGTGAGCATCCGGGGCCCGGCCGGGAGGGAGCGGACCGGGGCCGTCCCGGCCGTGACCCGGCCGGGGCGGGGAGGGCCGAACCCGGCCCGATCCCCCGGAACCCGGAGGGGGGAGACCCGCTCCCGGCGGATTTCCAGTTTACAGGTGGTCCGAGCGCCGCCGGCGGCGGCGGTCACGGCGATCGAGTTCTCCCCCTCGGCGAGGGGGACCAGGGCGGCGAAGGAACCGGTGGGATAGAGCTTCACCGTTTCGCCGTTGATCAGGACCCGGGACCCCGGCTCCGTCCGTCCCGCCAGGCGGATCGCCGGGTCGGCGGTGGCGGTCGTCTCGAGGGGGGGGAAGGTGAGCAGGAGGCCGGGGCCCGGATCCCCTTCCCGCAGGGTCCGGTAACCGGAGGGGTCGGCCTGGCTCAGCCGGACCACGGTCCCCGGGACCAGGACCGGGCGGGGGAGGGTTTCGCCTTCCCCGGCCCTCCCGGCCCCGGCCAGGGCCAGACTGAGCAGGATTATCGAGTGCCCCGGTCTCATATCGCCTCCGGGTATTCTGGCGGATTCGGGGCCGGAAAGCAAGGGCGATCCATTATTATGTTGGTAGTATATGAATTGTCCGGTGATTTTGGTATGTGAATTGTCCGGTCATGCGGTAGAGGATAAGGCTCAAAGGAGGGAGCACAATGAGCCGATATCCTCAATCCGCGGTGGAGCGGGCAATG
>Ga0272443_10004120_pt1 | contig 16255 bp, 14 predicted proteins | sample SSMAcet12_FD_193581 | JGI IMG/M metagenome (GOLD analysis project Ga0272443, IMG submission 193581) | Marine sediment archaeal communities from Little Sippewissett salt marsh, Falmouth, MA, United States - SSM-Acet-12 | ecosystem: Environmental > Aquatic > Marine > Wetlands > Sediment ... | reverse complement strand
GAGTCCGCCGGCCCGCCGCCGGGAATGGATGGCATGGGCGGCATGGGTGGTATGGGCGGCATGGGTGGCATGGGCGGCATGATGTAAGGCGTTCGTCCACGTGCAGGCGCGCCCGTAAGGGCGCCCGTGGATCGGTGAGTCGAAACGTTAAGGGATCCGCCCGCGGAGGGCGGTCGATCGAGGAGAACCAACGCGATGGCCAAGCTGAAGATCAAGCCCCTGGATGACCGGATTGTCATTGAGCAGAGCGAGGCGGAAGAGAAGACGGCCGGCGGAATCGTCCTGCCGGACACGGCCAAGGAGAAACCCCAGCGCGGCAAGGTCCTGGCGGTCGGCCCGGGCAAGCTGCTGGACAGCGGAAACCGCGGCACGATGAGCGTGAAGGTCGGCGACGAGGTTTTTTACGGACGCTACGCGGGCTCGGACGTGGAGATAGACGGCGCCAAGTACGTGGTCCTCAGGGAGACGGACGTCTTGGCCGTCATCGAGTAACGCAATCGAAGCGATTTTTCCGGAAGAAGTCGCGTAGAGGTGCGGGGACGACGGTTCGGCGAGGAGTGATGGACGCGATCGCGGGCTCGGACGGTTGTAGACGCATGGACCTTCAGGGTTTACGGCGCACCGTTGATGCCGAGGTGGCCCGTGCGACTGTACATGATGGTGGACGCACAGACCGTGGCGTTTTCGCGACGGCTTCCTGAACAAAACTGAGGAGCGGACAGTTATGCCCAAGCAAATGATGTTCGATCAGGCCGCCAGGCAGGAGATTCTCGAGGGATTGTCGACACTGGCCCGGACGGTGAAGGTGACCTTGGGGCCGACGGGCCGCAACGTGATATTGCACAAGTCGTTCGGGTCGCCCCGGATTACCAAGGACGGTGTGACGGTCAGCAAGGAGGTCGAGCTGCCGGAGGCGTTCCGCAACATGGGCGCCAAGATGGTCAACGAGGTTGCCAACAAGACCAACGACGATGTAGGTGACGGAACAACGACGGCCGTCCTGCTGGCCGAGGCGATTTATCGCGAAGGGCTCAGGAACGTGACCGCCGGCGCCAACCCGATGGCTTTGAAGCGAGGCATCGACGCCGGTGTAGCTGCGGCGGTCGAATCGATCCGCAAGCAGTCCGTCAAGGTCAAGGGCGGCGACATCGCCAAGGTCGGCATGATCGCGGCCAACGGCGACGCCGAGGTGGGCCGGCTGCTGGCGGAAGCCCTCGAACAGGTCGGGACCGAGGGGATCGTCGAGGTCGAAGAAGGTAAGAGCATGAACACCGAGAAGGAGGTGGTCGAGGGGATGCAGTTCGACAAGGGCTACATCTCGCCTTACTTCATGACCAATCCGACGACGCTCGAATGCGTGCTCGAGGATGTCTACATTCTTATCCACGAGAAGAAGATCGCCAATGTGCGCGACCTCGTGCCGTTGCTCGAGCGCATTGTGACCTCGGGCAAGCCCCTGCTGGTTATCACCGAAGACGTCGAGGGGGAGGCGTTGGCGGCGATGGTCGTGAACCGGCTGCGGGGCGTGCTGAGCATCTGTGCGGTCAAGGCGCCGGGCTTCGGCGACCGGCGCAAGGCGCTGCTCGGGGACATCGCCGTGCTGACGGGCGGGCGGCTCATCAGCGAGGACATCGGCGTCAAGCTCGAAAATGTGCAGATTTCAGACCTCGGCCGGGCCAAGAAGATCATCGTCGACAAGGAAGCCACCACGATCATCGAGGGCGCCGGCAAGAAGTCAGACATCAAGGCGCGGTGCGAGCAGCTTCGCTCGGGGATCGAGAAGACCACGAGCGACTACGATCGTGAAAAACTCCAGGAACGGCTGGCCAAGCTGACCGGTGGCGTGGCGATCATCCGCGTCGGCGGCGCGACGGAAACCGAAGTCAAGGAACGCAAGGACCTGGTTGACGACGCGTTCCACGCGACCCGCGCCGCGGTACTGGAAGGTGTCGTTCCCGGTGGGGGGGTGTCCTTCCTGCGCGCAATCCAGGTGGTCAAGAAGGCGGCCGATACGCTCGAGGGCGACGAGAAGGTCGGCTGTCAGATCCTCGCTCGCGCGCTCGAGGCGCCGACGCGTCAGATCGCGGCCAACTGCGGCAAGGACGGAGCCGTCGTCGTGGCCGAGGTTCAGCAGCGCGGCGGCAAGGTCGGCTACGATGCGGCGCGGGACACTTTCGTGGACATGTTCGAGGCGGGGATCATCGACCCGGCCAAGGTGGCGCGGACCGCGCTCGAGAACGCCGCCAGCGTAGCGGGCCTCATGCTGACGACGCAGTTGCTCGTGACGGACCTGAAGGACAAGGACAAGGAAAAAGAAATCGCCGGCGCCGTGCGATGATTCCGCCGCGCGGTGGAGTTGTAGCGGGACGGTGCACGGCGGCGGGGCGCGGAGCGGGAATGGTATGTATCCAGTCGCACCGCGTCACGTTGGAAGATTATTGTTGAATCTGCGACGATGGACGAATGTCCACGGTGGCTCAGAAGCGTGATTACTACGAGGTGCTCGGCGTCGGCCGCGACGCGGACGCTGACACGATCAAGAAGGCTTACCGTCGTGCTGCGCTGAAGTACCACCCCGACCGCAACCCGGATGACGTCGAGGCCGAGGCCCGGTTCAAAGAGGCGGCTGAGGCTTACGAGGTCCTCTCGGATACGGTGAAACGTCGGCGGTACGACCAGTTCGGGCATCGTGGCCTGGAAGGGGCCGCGATGCACGATTTTTCGGGGATGGGCGTCGAGGACATCTTTTCGATGTTCAACGACATCTTCGGCGGCTCGATGTTCGGCGGTCGCCGGCGGCGGGGCGGTGTCGACCTGGAGATGGAACTGGGCCTGACGCTCGAGGAGATCGCCTCGGGCGTCGAGAAGGCGATCGAGTTCGACCGCGGCGACGTGTGCAGCCGCTGTCACGGCGGAGGGGGCGAGCCGGGTTCGAGTCGGCGAAGCTGCCCGACGTGCGGCGGGTACGGGCAGGTCGAGCACAGCACGGGTTTCGGCGCGCTGTTTGGCCGGGTCGTGACGGCCTGTCCCGCCTGCAGGGGCAGGGGCACGGTGATCACGCAGCCGTGCAGCGCGTGCCGGGGCACGGGTCGGCAGCGCGTGCACCGCAAGCTGGCCGTCCGAATTCCGGCCGGTATCCGGGACGGCCAAGGCGTGCGCGTGGCCGGTGAGGGCGAACCGGACGAGTCGGGACGCCGCGGCGACCTTCACGTATACGCACGGGTTCTCAAGCACGCGTTGTTCGAACGGCGGGGCGACGATCTCATGTGCCGGGTGCCGATCAGTTTCGCACAGGCGGCGCTCGGGGCAAAGGTCGAGGTGCCCTCGCTGGCCGGCCGCGTGGAGTTGACCGTTTCGCCGGGCACCCAGCACGGCCAGGTCTTTCGGTTGGCCGGCAAGGGGCTGCCGAACGTCGGCACGGGCCGGCGCGGCGACGAACTGATCCAGGTCTGGATCGAGGTCCCGCATAAGCTCAACAAGCGCCAGGCCGACCTCCTCCGCGAGTATGCCGCCAGTGAGGACCAGTCCGTGTTGCCGGGATCAAAAGGCTTTTTCGATAAGGTGGCCGAGTTTTTGGCCGGCGGGCGAAAGAAGGACAGCTAGAATTTGCTTTAGGACGATGCGGTTCCACACGGCCAGTTCGACCGTGTGGTGAAGGGCCGCCGCCAGGACGCCGGGATTGAACAAGGTTCGACGATGGCCGACAAGAAGAAAAAGATCGTGATTCCCGACCCCGATGAGGTGAGCCGCTATGGCGGCACATTTTCGGAAAGCTCCGGGGGGCAGTCAGAGGGGGGTGAGTCGTCGGAGGCCGCACCCGAGCAGACGCCGACCTCGTCTGAAACGCCTTTGTCGGATGGGGCGGAGGGATGGAAAGAGAAGTTCCTCCGTGCCAAGGCGGAGCTGGTCAATTTTCAGCGCCGGGCGGCACGGGAGCGCGACGAGTCGGTCCGCTACGCGGTCGTGCCGTTCTTGCGTTCGCTGCTGCCGGTTCTGGACGACCTCGAGCGCGTCATCGCGTCCGGCCGCGCGCACCCCGACAATGCTCAGGCCATCCTGGAGGGAGTGCAGTTGACATTTGAGAACTTCCAGAAGGTGCTGCGGGACGCGCAGGTGGTTGCCATCGAGGCGGAGGGGATGCTCTTCGACCCGCACGTGCATGAGGCGATGATGGAGCAGCCGTCAGAGGCGCATGCCGAGCGTATGGTGCTCCAGGAACTTCAGAAGGGCTATCTTTTGCACGACCGCGTATTGCGGCCGGCCAAGGTCATCGTCTCGCGCCCGACGGGGCAGATGGCCGAGGAAGCTGAGGGGGATGAAGCGGAGTCGGACGAGTAGTTTCGGCTCTTTTCCAGAGAGGTGAACGAGATGCCAACGTACGAATACGAGTGTACGCGATGCGGGCACCGCTGGGAGCTGTTTCAGTCGATTACCGCCCGACCGATACGAACCTGTGTGAATTGCGGCAGACAGACGGCCAAGCGCCTCATCGGGACCGGCGCGGGCGTCATTTTCAAGGGTTCGGGCTTCTACCAGACTGATTACCGCAGCGAAAGTTACAAAAAGGCCGCCCAGGCGGATAAGGCTGAAGCACCCTCCTCGTCCGGCGATTCCAAGGGCAAGGGCGACTCGACCTCAACCGACGCAACCAAAACCGCTCAAACCGCCAAGCCGGCAGTTGCCGGCGGCGACGGCTGACGCGCGACCCTGGCCGACGCGCCGCGCACGGGTTAAAGCGTTGCCCCGTCGTCCGTGATGATCGTGTGAACACGTGAAGTCATGCCGATCCTGACGTGTCCCATCTGCCAGACGAAGGTGCGTTACACCTCGCGCGACGAGGTGTCCTGGCGTCCCTTCTGTTCGCGTCGCTGCAAACTCATCGACCTGGGACGCTGGCTCAACGAGGAATATCGGGTCATCGAGGAATTTCCGGAACAGGGCGGCGAGCCGAATGCCGGACAGGACGCGCTGGACGAGAACGCATAAGAGCGTGACGGTTCAGCGGTGAGGACGGTCGGCACGGTTGCATATCTACGTTCGCGGGGACGGGAGAAATCCTCTTGCACATATCATGTTGCGTCTCCGGTACGGTTACGGCTTTTTACAGATTTCGCGGAGGACCATCGTGGCGTAGCAGCCGGCCTCTAGCTCGAAAGTGAGTTCCAGATAGTCGCCGTGTGCGTCCTGGCCGGCGGTTACGTCAGCCGCATGCGGTTGAAAACGCAGCGGCCGACGCCCGCCACGCGCCTTGCGGTCGCGCGACTCGCGCCAGCTTTCCAGGGTCAGGCCGGCCTCGGTTAGGACGGCCCGCTCGATTTCGCCCTGCGGGCCGGTAGGCAGTTGCATCTTCGCGCCGTAGAGAGGGCCGGTGGGTGAAATTTCGAACACGTCGCACCGCGGCTGTTCGGCCGCGAGGTTCTCGACGGAAAAGACCGCGCCTTGCGGGTGGCGCCACGCCAGGTCGCCGACTTCGAGGCGGTCAAGGGCGTCGATCCGCCGCGCGACGACCTGGTTGAACAGCTGCGACTGGAAGGCGGAGACGAAGAACTGGCGCATGTGTTTGTCGAGACCGCGGACCGCGCGGGCGGCGTTGCCGTGTGTTTTGGCCATCGCCCGGCAGACGCGTCGCTCGTGGTGCATGGGATAGGGCCAGGCGTCGGCGGCGCCGGCGTAGTCGCCCGCGTCAAACAAAGCCCGCGCGCGGCGCACCTCGCCGCGGTCGAGGTCGGTGGGCCGGCCGAGCATGCAGGCGAGCGCTTCGGCATAGTCGCCGCACAGCAGGGCCCGGCCGACCTGCCACGTGTCGCCGCGCAGACCGAATCGCTGCGGGCCGAAATAGTTCGGCGCCCCTCGCCGTACGAGCACATCGAGGATCGTGTGCGCTTCGCTTATGCGTGCGGTGTCGACGTCGCGCAGCCGGATGCGGAAGCGGTTGCCCTTGAGGTGTCCGAGTTTGAGCTTGTTCGTGTGATGCGCGACGCTGAGGACGCGGATGCCTTTCAGGGCGAGTTTTTGGATGCGGCCTGGATCGACGTGTTCGAGGCTGAGCGTTTGGGTCGTGACGGCATCGGCGTCCTTGAGTCCGGCGAAGCCGACGTTGCGCGCGGGCACGCCCAGTGCCTGGGCGATCTGGTGGACGGCCTGCATCGTGGGCAGGCCGCTTTTTTCGATCACGAAGTAAACGTGCGTTCCCTGGCCGCTCGGTTCGTAGAGGGGGATTTCCTCGACGACGAAGTCGGCGCGGTGTGCTTTGATCCGCCCGCCGAGGCCGGGCATGGCGCGCGTCAGGTAGGGCAGAGCATCAACGTCCATCTGTCGTGTCCTCTCGTCTCACCTCGCCGCGGTTGAGACGATCCAGGAAGCGGACGAGGTGGTACTGCATTCGCATGGTGGGGACGGGCACGCCGAGGGCGTCGGCCCGGCGGAGCGGCTCGCCGAGGATCGCCTCGACCTCGATCGGGTGCCTGCCGCGGTAATCGATGAGCATGGACGGCTGATAGGCGCCCATCGTGGCGGTGTTGGCCATCATCTTGTCGACCATCGCCTGGACCTCGATGCGGCAACCGTCGGCGTTGGCGACCCGGCCGGTCTCGACGATCAGCGTGCGGGCCAGCTCGGTCAGGCCCTCGTCGGCCAGGATTTCGCGCGTCGTGACGCCGCCGGCGCTGACGGTCAGCGTGCTGAAGGGGATGTTCCACATGAGCTTGATCCAACGCGCCTCGAGCAGCGAGGCAGCCACCTGCGTTTCGAAGCCGGCGTCGGCGAAGAGCTGTGCGATTTGCCGGGCCTGTTCGACATCGTCGAGGTAGTGGCCGAACATGACGCGCCCGTAGTCGAGATGGTGGACAACGCCGGGCTCGCCGCGGTTGCAGCAGACGAAAGCCAGGCCGGCCAAGAGCCTCTCGGCGGGAAACCACCGCGCGAAATGCGGTTCGACGTTGAATCCGTTCATCATCGTCAGCAGGCGCGTGCGGGGCCCGATGCAGGGGCGGATGAGGCTTTCCGCCGCATCGATGGCCGTCGCCTTGAGCGCGCAAAGGATCAGGTCGACGGGCCCGATTTCCGTCGGGTCGCCATAGGCCTGGACGTTTTCGAGGTGAAAGTCGCCGTCACAGCTTTTGACGATCAGGCCGTGTTTTCGGACGGCCTGAAGGTCTCGGCGCATCAGGAAATGGACGTCGTGGCCGGCCCTGGCCAGCCGCCCGCCGTACAAGCACCCGATCGCACCGGCTCCGATCACCGCGATTCGCATAAAGGCATGGTAAAGCGGGGAGAGAGGCACCTCAAGAGCATACGGGCAGGCACGGAGTGAAACGCGGCAATGCCCGGCACCTGTCGGTTGTTACGGTGCGGCTGCCATGCCCGCGGTTGCGTAGTTGGGGTTCGGTACGGGCATGTTCGCATCCAAGGAGCACCGCCAGGCATGGAGACGGTCGCGCAGCGCGCGGGCCGTGTCGGGCATCTCGAGCGTGAGGTCGTGACGCTCACTGATGTCGCGCGCGAGGTCGTAGAGCTCGACCGTTCCGTCCTCGTAGCGCTCGATGAGCTTGAGATCGCCCACGCGGACCGCGCCGCCCGGCCGGCCGCGCTGGTTGCTGAAGTGCGGGTAGTGCCAATAGAGGGCGTCGCGCTGAAGTTCGCCGCGTCCGGTGAGCAGCGGGACGATACTTTCGCCATCGATCGGCCCGTTCCTTCTCGCATTGTCAGCGCCCCCGGCCACCTCAAGGATCGTCGGGAACAAATCGACGACGTGGACGGGAACCCTGCACGTGGTGCCAGGCTTCGTCACGCCGGGCCACTTGGCAATAAACGGCACGCGGATCCCGCCTTCGTAGAGGTAACCCTTGCCGGCCCGGAGCGGGGCGCTGCAGGTCGCCGGCGTGTTGGGTCTCTCGCCGACGGCCAGCCCTCCGTTGTCGGAGGTGAAGATCACGACCGTCCGGTTATCGAGACCGAGCCGCGCCAGCGTATCCACGACGCGGCCGACGCTTTGGTCGACGCTTTCGATCATGGCTGCATAGATGGGGTTGTCTTGGCCGCCGGGCGGTTTGGGTTTTTCCCTGTACTTGCGGATCATTTCTTTTTTGGCTTCCAGCGGGATGTGGACGGCGTAGTGGGCCAGGTAGAGAAAGAAGGGCCGATCTCTGTGCGCTTCGATGAAGCGGACGGCTTCGTCTGCCAGCCGATCGGGCAGATACTCCCCCTCGAAGTGCCCGACGATCGGCGGATTGTCGCCCCACTGCGGCCAAAAGAAGCTGGTCGGCATGCCGCTGGCGGAACCACCGATGTTGACGTCGAATCCCTGATTTTCCGGTGTGAAGGGCGGTCCGCCGAGATGCCACTTGCCGATGTGGGCCGAGCTGTAGCCGAGAGGCTTGAGTGCGTCGGCGATGGTGACTTCCTCGACGGGCAGCTCATGACGGTAGGGTGCCGGCAGGATCGGCGAATCGGGCCGTGTGCGCCGGCCGACGAGGTAGTCGGTCAGTTTCAGACGCGCGGGGTATTTGCCCGTCATCAGGGCGGCGCGCGTGGGTGAGCAGACCGGGCTGGCTGCATAACCATCCGTGAACCGCATGCCGTCAGCCGCAAGCCGGTCGATGTTCGGCGTCTCGTGGAAGCGGCTGCCGTAAGAGCCGACGTCCGACCAGCCGAGGTCGTCGATGAGAATGATCACGACGTTCGGCCGATCCGCAGGGGCGGCCGCGACCGGCTGGTTCGTCAGAAAACAGAGGACTGCACACGTGACGGCCGGCCAGCAATACCATCGTTTTGTTCGCGAACGGATCATGACAGGTCTCCCCATGCAAGCACCGGGAGACAACTTAACACACCGGGGCAGGGCGGGCCAACGGAGAATGCAAAAGCTCACGCCCTCAGGGGGTGGGGGCTGTCGAGGTCTGTTCGGGCACATGGTCGCGCAGGAAGGCGATCAGTTCGTCGGCGTCCATGTAGCCGGCGCGACGTGCGAGGACCTCGCCCTCGGCTGACAGCAGCAGGGTCGTCGGCAGGGCGCTCACTTCGTAGCGTTCAGCCAGGCGGGGTTGCCGATCGACGTCGATCTTGACAGGCGTCCAGGCCTCGACCGCGCGGCCGACTTGCTGGCTGGAAAAAACGTTGCGCTCCATCTGTTTGCACGGGCCGCACCAGTCGGCATGGAAGACGGCCATCACAGGCTGATCCGTCTGTTGAGCCTCCGCCAGGCCGGCTTCGAAATCCGTGACCCAGTCGAAGGCGGCCGGCACGGAGCGGTTCGCGTTGAGGTACAGGACGACCATCAGGAAAATCGCGCCCCAAAGGATCCAGCGACTCCATTTGCATCCGCCGAGCGGACACGACGTGCCGGCCGGCGCTCTGGTTTCGGGCGTCGCCTGTTGGCCGGTGTCGGGTTTGTCCGGCCGCGTGGGCGAATTCTGAGCAGAGTTCATAACTTTTTTCCTGGTAAATAGTTACTGGCTTGTCTTCCCGCCCTGCGTGTGCCAGAGGAGGTTACCCCAATTTTTGCAGGCCAGGTCGGCCCTTCCATTTTGGACCATTATAGGAGCCTGAATGCCTCCGCGGCCCGAAGGTGGCTGAGGTCTCGACCCCAGGTGCCGGGCGCAGCCGATTCGGCTATGCTGCGGGATTCTTATCACGGTGGAGGACTTCAGGCGTTCAGGCAGTGGTGTCGTTATGAGGTTGGGGCTTCTTTCGGACAGTCACGGCCGACGCGATCGCGTGCGGCAGGCGGTGCGCGTTCTCGACGAGGCAGGGGCCGAGGCGTTCGTGCATTGCGGCGACATCGGTGGCCCGGAGGTGCTCGAGGAATTCGCCGGCCGGCGCGCCTGGTTCGTGTGGGGCAACATGGACTTCGTCCAAGCGACGTGGCGGCCTTTGGTGGACGGTCTCGCGTTGCCCTGGCCGGACGGCACGCTCGAACTCCGGCTGGCCGGCAAGCGTCTGGCGGTCTTCCACGGGCACGAGCCGGCCTTCGCCCGCGCCTTGCACGCGGCGCGGCACGACTACCTGCTCCACGGGCACTCGCACCGTCGCGAAGACTACCGTGTCGGCGCGATGCGCGTGATCAACCCCGGCGGGCTGCACCGGGTAAGTATGCCTACTGTGGCACTGCTCGACCTGCGCGCGGACACGGTCGAATTCATCGAGATCACCGACGCGTCGCGTTGACGCCTTGCGCGAAAGGAAGAATCTGCATCCATGGAAAAACTCAATGAACAGCAGAAAAAGCAGGTGCGCGAGTTGCTCGCGCGGCTCGTGGCCATCGACAGCGCAGTGACCGATCCGGAACAGGCGATGCGCGACCGGGTCGAGGAGCGGATCGCCGGCTTTCTGACCGCGCACCTGGAAGGGATGGGCATGACCGTCGAGCAGCGGTTCGCCTGGCCGGGCCGGCCGAACGTCATCGCCCATTGGCCGGGCCAGGGCGGCAAGCGGTCGCTCATGTTCGATTCACACATGGACACGGTCACCGTCGAGGGGATGACGGTCGATCCGTTCGCGGCTGAGATCCGCGACGGCAAAATGTACGGCCGGGGCACGAGCGACACGAAGGGTACGATGGCCGCCTTTTTGACGGCCCTGGAGATCGCGCACGCACGGGGCAAGCTGCCGGCTGACAAACTCTATTTCGTGGGAACTGTCAGCGAGGAGACCGGCTGCGACGGGGCGACGGTGCTTATGGACAGCGGGTTCCGCACGGACGCAGCCATCGTCGGCGAGACGACGCGCTGCCAGGTGGTCACCGCGCACAAGGCCCCCCTCTGGTTTTCGATCGAGACGCGCGGTCGGCCTTGCCACGCCTCCCTGCCGACCGAAGGCGTCAACGCGATCGAGGCGATGGCCCGCGTCGTGCAGTTCGTGCACGGTCCCTGGACGGAGCACATCCAGAAGCTGCACCACCCGCTTCTGGGCACTTCGACAACGCAGGTGACGACGGTGCGGGGAGGCTCGAAGATCAACATCGTACCAAAGCAATGCCGCTGCGAGATGGACAACCGCTTCGTGCCGGGCCGTTCGCTCGATGAATGGGCGGACGACTTCGGGCGGATGCTGGCTGACCACCTCGGACCCGGGACGGACTTCGAGGTGGTGAGCCGTCGGGACTTTCCTTTCCTCGACACGCCGACCGACGCGCCGCTCGTCCGCAAGATGCTCGACGTCTGCAAACAGGCCGTCGGCCAGCAATTGCCGGGCGGCGTCAACTATTTCGCGAATACCGGCCCGTTCAGCGAGGCGGGGATCACGTCCGTGCTGTTCGGGGGCGGCGACATCGCCCAGGCGCACACGGCTGACGAATACCTCGAACTCGACCAGCTCGAGCGCGCCACCGAGATCATCCTGACACTGCTGATCGACAACACCGACCGCTCGATCGTCGGCGAATGAGGCGATGAATCGGGGCGTCCGCGGGTGCGGCTTGTCCGTCGGCGGTCAACCTCCACCGTCCGAAACGGCCTCTACTTGAACCGCAGCGTGCCGAAACACTCCGGTACGTGGAAGTCGGGACGGGGCCGATCGACGTAGGACCACGTCAGCCAGTGCGGCTTGGACGTCTCATCGCCGCACTTGAAGAAGTTCGCGCGCCACGTGACACCGGGGGCCGGCATCACGGTGTCCGGGAAGTATTTGGCGACCAGTGCCAGCGGCAACCGGTATTCAACCGTCCAGACCGTCGGCGCGGTCATTTCCGGCTCGACCTGCCGCGGCAGGGAGTGGGCCACCTCGATCTGCTCGAAATCTTCCGGCGTGAGGGAGGCCTCGCGCTGGCGCGGGACGATCTGGTAGTTCATCAGCATGATACCGCCGCAGTTCATCTCGAGGTTGAAATAGCCCTTGGACACGTCCGGGCCCGGCGTGAAGAAGAACTCGACGCAACTGTCGCGGCAGACGGTGTCCTGGTGCTTGGCGGCTACCGCGCGGACGTACCGGTCCTCGACGCGGAAGATGACGTAGATGGCCTCGTTGTCGTAGGCGAGCCGGGCCTGCGTGCGGGGCATGTGTTCGGGCTTGTCGCCCATGTAGTAGGTCAGCTCGAGCGGCGCGATATTCCGCCAGGCAGGCTTGTCCCAGTCTGCATCGATCGGGATGGGGTCGTCCGTCCGCTTCACCTCATAGACCATCGGTTTGTGCTCCTTTTTGGATGCACGGCATGTGCCTTCCCGCCCGGCGCATCTGTCGGCCTGCGGGCCCGTACACCCCAAGGCGGCACAGAGCATAACGCCGGCCGACCACGTCACGATTTTCCGCATGGGCATGGTTTTCCTCCTCGCTTATCGTTGGGTCTCTGTGCCCGACGGGCAGGGTAAAACCCCTTTCCACATTCGCTAATCTACACGCAATGCAGGCAGCCGCCAACAGGCGCGATGCGCGGTGATTCCTCAAGGGTGAGCGAAAAGCGGCGCAGGCATCCGAGCCGCGACCGTGAGGGAGCGGAGAGGTGGTGTGACGCCGGGCTTTTTGATAAGCTGGAAAATGGTGTGAAGTTCCTGCCCGTCAAAACATGGCACTCCCCGAAAGGAAACGCCCATGTCCGATCAACCCGAACAGCTACAGAAACCGCGGCCGCGACGATGGCGGAAGGTGCTCGTTATCCTCGTGGGCCTGGTGGTCCTGCTGGCTCTCAGTGGGTGGATCTACAACTACGTGGGCCGCACACGCTTGGACGACGCGATCCGTACGGCCCGGGCGCAGGGACTGCCCGTCACCTTCGCCGACATCGAAAACGAGATGAAACAATGGCCTGAAAATCAGAACGGGGCGAAGATCGTCCTCGACATGGCGGAGCGGCTGGGGGAAATCAACAGACAAGGTTCTGAACTGGATCTGCCCATTCTTGGGGCTTTTCTAAATCCGTCGTTGGGCACGAAATGGACCGATGCCGTCCAGAACAAAGTCGATGTTGAATTGGCCCGCTGGGCCGACGACATCGCGCAAATCGACAAGGTACTGAACTACGAACGCGGCTGGCTCACGGCAGATCTCACACCGTTCCCATTCGGGCCGGTCTACGCCGGAGATTACGCCACTTTGCGTACTGCGGTCCGATTAAAGGCGCTTCAGATCGAAGTGAACGCCAATCGGGGCAAAACCGATGAACTGGCGAGTGATGTCGATGTCATGCTCCGGCTCGGCCGCTTTGTCAACCAACCCCCCTTTGTCATAGGCAGCCTTATCGAAGCCGCATTGAACGCTCTGACTTTCTTCCAGGTCGAAACCGTTTGTGCGCTCGCGCATCCTTCGGATGACCAGCTTGTTGCGTTGGATCATCTCCTGGCAGAGATCGACCTGCTCGTTTCGTTTCAGGCATCGCTGGTCGGCGAGCGTGCCTACACAATCGGGACAGCTCAGCCATTCACCCGGCTGATCCCGCGTGAATTGAGATTTGAACCTATCACCTGCACGACGGATGGCTGTTCGCACTCGCACACGCTGACTTGGATTCCCGGCATAGCCGGCTGGCATATCCGCAATCACACCCAGACTCTCGATGCCTTGACGCGGGCCTTGGCCGTCGAGGCCGACCCACAGAATCCTCATCGCTTCTACACGGAGTTGCGCCGGCAACTCGAACCGCGGGACTCCTCCTACCACCTCTCGAATAACCTCCTTGCGTCCCTGTCGCGCGCATTGAAGATCACCAACAGGTCGGTTGCAGAAGTGACCTGTGCACGGGTGGCCCTGGCGGCGGAGCGGTATCGGCTGGCAACGGGCGATTTTCCCGAAACGCTCGACCAACTCGCGCCGGACTATCTGGAGGAACTGCCGCACGACCCGTTCAACGGGCAGCCTCTGCGGTACACGGTGTCGGCAGATCACGTGATCATTTACAGCGTCGGAGAGGACCTGACCGACGATGGCGGCGACGTCGAGCGTAGGCTCCACGACAGACGCGAGCGTCCCAAGGATTTTGGTTTCGTTCTTTTGCCAGTTGAAAAACGCGGTCAGCCGCCGGCGACGCAGACGGCCCCGGCTTCGAATGGAGAAGATTTGTCTCTCTGATCCGAACCCTGTCCGTACGAATGCGGCTCCGACAAATGCGCGCTGTTTTTATTCGAGTGGAGTCACATCGCGCAGCCAGCCCTCTGACAATATCGAGAGTTATCTGGGACGTGCGGTGCGCCGATCCCCGCTTTCTCATTTCGACAGTTCGTTGCCCCGCTTCTTTTTGTGCTCCTATAATCCGGCTGTAATTCGAACGTGCCCCGTCCAGACAGGATGGTTTGGATTTCGGGCATCATCACCGTACAGAACATTGGCCTTAAGGACTCCCACCCATGACAAAGACCAAACATTCACCTGACACGGCTGCTCGAACCGCAACCCTGCCGACCCATCCGGCAAAGGAGCCTTTGTCAGCCGAGATGCTGCGAAAAATGGATGCCTACTGGCGAGCGGCCAACTACCTGTCGGTGGGTCAGATTTACCTCTACGACAACCCGCTGCTCAAGACGCCTCTCAAGGCTGACCACATCAAACCTCGCTTGCTCGGTCACTGGGGCACGACGCCGGGTTTGAATTTCATCTACGTCCACCTCAACCGCGTCATCCAGCAGCGCGATCTGAACATGATCTACATTACCGGCCCGGGCCATGGCGGGCCGGCCCTGGCGGCCAACACGTACCTGGAGGGTTCGTACACGGAGCAATACCCCGACGTCTCGCAGGACGAGGCGGGGATGAAGCGCCTGTTCAAACAGTTTTCTTTTCCCGGCGGGATTCCCAGCCACGTTGCGGCCGAGATTCCCGGCTCAATCCACGAGGGTGGCGAGTTGGGTTACTGCCTGGCCCACGCCCAGGGGGCCGTCTTCGACAACCCGGACCTGATCGCGGCGTGCGTGGTGGGTGACGGCGAGGCTGAGACGGGAGCACTGGCGACGAGCTGGCATGGCGACAAGTTCATCAACCCCGTTCGTGACGGGGTCGTGCTGCCCATACTCCACCTCAACGGCTACAAGATCGCCGGGCCGACAGTCTTGGGCCAGGTCAGCCGTGAGGAACTGAAGGATCTGTTCCGCGGCTACGGGTACATGCCCTACTTCGTCGAGGGCGAGGAACCGATGGCCATGCACCAGGCGATGGCTGCCACGTTGGACGACGCGTTGGATGCAATCGAGCAGATTCGCAGCCATGCCGCTCAAGCCGCCCGCGCCGGTAAAACCCTTGCGTGTCCTCGCTGGCCGATGGTCGTCCTCCGCACGCCGAAGGGCTGGACAGGCCCGGCGAAAGTTGACGGCCGACAGATGACTGGCACCGCCCGTTCGCACCAGGTGCCCCTGGGGCAGATGCATACGAAGCCTGAGCACATCGCCTTGCTGGAGAAGTGGATGAAAAGCTATCGGCCCGCGGAACTGTTCGACGAGACCGGCCGGCTGAAAGAAGAGCTCGCCGAACTGGCCCCGCGAGGACAGCGCCGCATGGGCGCCAACCCGCACGCCAACGGCGGGCTGCTGCTGAAAAATTTGAAGCTGCCGGATTTCCACGATTACGCTGTCGACGTGCCCGCGCCGGGGGCTGTAACCGCCGAGGCCACGCGCGTCCAGGGTCGGTTTATCCGCGACGTGATCCAGCGCAACCCCCGCACTTTCCGTGTCTTCAGCCCGGATGAGACCTCCTCGAACCGCTGGAACGCCGTCTTCGAGGTGACTGGCCGAATGTCGATGGGCAAGACGTTCCCGCAGGACGAGCACATCACCCAGGACGGGCGGGTACTCGAAGTGCTCAGCGAGCACATGTGCCAGGGCTGGCTCGAGGGCTACCTGCTGACGGGGCGGCACGGATTCTTCTCGTGCTACGAGGCGTTTATCCACATCATCGATTCGATGTTCAACCAGCACGCCAAGTGGCTGAAAGTGTGCCGCGAGCTGCCGTGGCGGCGGCCCATCGCATCGTTGAACTACCTGCTGACCAGTCACGTGTGGCGACAGGACCACAATGGCTTTTCCCACCAGGATCCCGGTTTTATCGACCACGTGGTCAATAAGAAGGCATCGATCATCCGCATCTACCTGCCGCCCGATACTAATACGCTGTTGAGCGTGACCGACCACTGCCTGCGCAGCCGGGATTACGTGAACGTCATCGTGGCGGGCAAACAGTCCAATCCGCAGTGGCTCGACATGGATGCCGCCGTCAAGCACTGCACGGCGGGTATCGGCATTTGGCCGTGGGCCTCGAACGACCAGGGAAGCGATCCGGATGTCGTGATGGCCTGCTGCGGCGACGTGCCCACGATCGAGACGCTGGCGGCCGTCCAGATGCT
>Ga0272443_10004119_pt1 | contig 16256 bp, 9 predicted proteins | sample SSMAcet12_FD_193581 | JGI IMG/M metagenome (GOLD analysis project Ga0272443, IMG submission 193581) | Marine sediment archaeal communities from Little Sippewissett salt marsh, Falmouth, MA, United States - SSM-Acet-12 | ecosystem: Environmental > Aquatic > Marine > Wetlands > Sediment ... | reverse complement strand
GCCCAGAGCCCCGGAACCATGCAGAGCAATCCATCCCTGCTTTTCACATGCGGGGACCAGAGGTATTCGTTTTCGCTTGAGGCAACTCCGGCAAAGAGGGGGAGGAAATAATTGCCCTGTTTTTCTACCACAACCTCCTGGATCAGGATTCCCATTTCTTCATAACAATCGAGCAAATGGCGCATGTTTCGATATTCGAGAGGTTCGGGGGCAAAAATCGAGGCGTAGACCTCGGCGATGGCATTTGTCAGAGCGGTTAAGCGTTTACTTTTACTGCCCTGATTGGAAAGAAAGACGCTGTGGTATTTCCCCACGAAATCGGAACCGATTTTGGCTTCAAGCAGACTGGAACTTCTTACGATAAGGGGGACCTCGCCGAAATCATCGAGAGCGGAGGAGAGTATTTTGATTATGTCTTCCGGAAACCGCCCATTTCTGAATGATTGAATAATATTGGGATAATCCATCCTGATCTGGCTGGGATCCTTGTATTTCTGTTCGATGACATCTTCGAAATCATTGTACCCCATGAAGTGATAAATTATATCCGACGAGATGTACCATGTTTTGGGGGTTTTGACATTGCCGAACTTTTCGTCCTTTCGATTCAGACTTCTGATCAGCTTTTCAATTAAGAAAAAGACGGCTCCCTTTCCCCCGAGTTTGCCGCGGCTTTCTTTTGAGTAGATCAGGTTATCGAGGAGGCGATGGAAGTCGCGGATATCAACGATGTTCTTCGCCAGATCGATGAATTCGGTCTGGTCCGAAAGGAACTTTCTGATCAGGGATATTTGAATTCCCCACTTCGTGGGGGAATATTCCTCGAAATCGACCGGCATGGTGTCGATATAACGGCGGAGAGAATGGGCGATCTCGTCGATTGAATGATTCTGATTTCCAACCTGGGCCATCAGCCCCAGTTTTTCCTCCTGAATCCACATCTGGATCAATTTTAAAATCACTTCACCGCTCAGGTGTTTTTGCACAAGGTTGACGAGACGGCGGTTGAAATCCTCCGGTGTGTATGGTTCGGAGCCCCAGTCGGGATGACTCCTGAATCGGGTGTACCTGGTTCTGTGATAATTCAGGTCGCGATTGATTGACTCCAGGACCCGGGCCGCCTCTTCATGCCCCTCCCAGTTAAGAACGATGAGGAGTTTTCGGCAAATGCGGTAATACAGTTCCCGGTTGGTATTCTTGAGCATATCCAGAAGAACCTGCCATTCATTGGGATCCGCACCGGGATCGATTATATGGCCGGTCAGGTAGATTCCCAAATAACCTGCGATGGTCCTGATGAGCCGGGCTTCTTCGTCATTGAGCTGGAGGACCCGGGAGCTATCGGTATCTTCGGTACAATAGACTGACAGGCTTCCCATCGACTGCTCTTCGTGATATATGGGAACGGTAAAGCACCGCCCTGTTTCGGCAAAATTCTCGCTGTAGAATGTTTCGTTATTCAGATTGATTTTGATATGATGCTTAGCAGGTGACTGTAATCCGTATGGTATATTCCTGATAATCGCAGAGCATTTTTCTTTCAGCGTTCCGCCGGGATCTTTCAGGATTTCCATTATCCGGTATAGACAATTTAATTCGTCGGCCCTTTTTTTCAGGGATTTTATGGAGGCGCTATTTTCCGAATCATATCTCATGGCAGTAACACGACTCCTCTTCCGGAACGGCCGTCGACCTTCAAAGATAACGGCGATTGAAGTTGAAGATGCTTGATGAACCCGGTTTTTCTCAACGGTGTCTGGCCTTTCAACCATTCCCAGTTAATACCGTACCGGGCGCTGTGATGGACCGCGAAATAGCAAATCTGAAAGCTGGTCATATTATGGAAGAAGTGCGCTCCCTGGCTCAGTTCGACATCCATCCCGGGAAGAGTGGCCTCGACCAGCGCCCGGGCGCCGGAAATCTGCCCCCAGTTAACCGGAATGCCGAGCCAGGGATCGGAGCTTCCCCAGCGGCCGAACCCGATCAGTAAGTACGGAGTGCCCTCGTCGATCATACAACGGTTGAAATCGGCCAATTCGCCGGCGATCTGGCGGGTATGTTGCGGGTCAAAATTATCCGGATCGACAAAGATGATATCCCGTATGGAATTATCGGCACCGTTGCCGAGTGCTATTGCGGATGCCACGAGGACTTTTTCACCCTGCATTTCACCGGGATCGATATCAATAACATAGTCGGAGACGACCATTGGACGAACCTGCAGAAAACCGAGTTTGGCAGAAGTCTCCTCGCCTTCGGATATGGTCAGGGCGAATTCTATTTCGACATTGTTATCGAGAGCGGTTTCGCAAATATTCAGTAACTCGACAATAAGATCGTTCAGCGGCAGTTGATTGGCGATCAAAATGGGAGCGAAAGTCAGGATTCTCGGCCCGGGCGAGCCGGTACCAAGGACAACCCGGTCGTCATGAGGGCGATATGTCGAGGCGATATATTTAAGAGTACCGTCTTCCTCGGCACTGGTAATGCTTTCTTTTAACATGAATTCGGTTTCCTGCATGGGATTGGTAACGGATGGGGCTCCCATGTTGACGGCCCAGAATTCGCTTTGCGAGAATTTTAATAATTCGGCCGGTGAGGAAACCGGGGGATTGACCCGGGGACAGGCCGGGGAATAACTCCAGACAATCCCGCCGTCGACAATGGTCTTACCCAATCCGAGAGCGAGAGACACGACCCCGTTTTCCGGCCGGGCGGCTCCCGACGGGTAGAAATTGTAGGAGCGGGCGACTCCCGATATATGCGGGTAGTACCGATCGCCAAATTTTTTCCCAACCACTTCTTGTATTATGACCGCCATTTTTTCTTCTTCGGATTTCTTTCCGATAGCGCGATGATATCCCCTGGCCTCGCTGAAAAAGGTGGAGGCATAAACGAATTTAATTGCATTTTCGAGTTCTTCGCGCCGTTTATCAAGATCTTCATTGTTATTAGGGAGCATCTTGGTGGCATAAACCCCGGCAAACGGTTCATACATAGCGTCTTCCAAAAGGCTGGAGGAACGGACGGCCAGAGGGAAATCGAAAGTCTGAATGACGGCATGCAGGTGGTCGATCAATTCATAGTCGAGTTGTCCACCTGCAAAGGCGTGAGCAATGTATTCGTCGGACATATCCGATAGAGCCGCTTCGTACAGTCCGTTTCTTTTCATGAAACGGTCAAAATAGTCCCCGGTGACAACGACAAAGCGGGGGATCATGACCTCGATTCCGGTGTTCTTACTTCCACCGAACCGGGATAGTAGAGTTTTCTCGATATGCGCTAGCCCGGATGCCTTTCCCCCGATTGATCCGGACCCGATTACGGCGATATTACTTGATGACCCGGCAAAATTACGATCGAACGGGACCAGTTCTTCCGGCAAGATATAGGTTCTTTCGCTCGACATCATCCGACTCCATTCCATTGAAACCGTATTATCAACGGCGGTCTCCGGCGAAACTCGACGCCGTGTACAATTCAAGAGGTTTCCCCGAATCCCTGCCGAAGATTTCGGGGAAGACAGCGCCCGGTGGCGCTTTTACATTGAGATGACGGCGGGGGAAGGTTATCCCCGCGCCGTCATGACGCATTTATTTAACCGTTCAGTATCTCTTCGGCCGCTTCCTTGTCGGCATCCATTACATAGGTGATCCCGGTAATATCGGCCACTTCCGGGGTCAGGGAGATCAGGTCCTCGCGGGACATGTGGTCGATGCTGAACTTGCGGCTGCCGGCCATCAGCTGGCGAAGTCCCTGGGCAAGGCGTTCGTAATAGGTATATAATCCGAGCGCCCCGGTCGGAATACTATCGAATTCCTTATCACCGAGTTCATTGCGCAATTCTGCGGCGGTGACGAAGACTTCATCCTTGGTCGAGCCGAAGCGTTCGACATAAACCGGAAGCTGATGCTCATCGATGGTTCTCCCGATGGTCTTACCGACCATGGCTGCGGCAATCGGGCCGCGGGCCATACCGACCAGCTTGAAGAACGGCGCCCCGAGGGCGAGAGTCTTGAACATCTGGTCCTCGAAGGTGAATCCGCCGGCAGGAATAATTGTCGGAAGATGTTCGCCCTTGTCGGCCAGCTTCTTGGCATAACGGTACAACAGCGAATGCAGTTCGACCGGCGGAATGCCCCATTCATTCATCATTCGCCAGGGGCTCATTCCGGTTCCGCCGCCGGCGCCGTCGACGGTCAAAACATCGAGTTTGTACTTCGAAGCGTATTTGAGAGCCAATGCGAGAGCCGAAGGACGATACGCCCCGGTCTTAAGAGAAATGTATTTGGCCCCGGCCTTGCGGAGTTCTTCAATACGTTTGGCGAAGGATTCCTCGGTTACCATTCCGACACGGGAATGGCGTTCGAACTCTTTGAAGCTTCCTTTTTCGAAGGCTTTGATGACATGGGCATCGGTCGGATTGGGAAGGACGACATAACCGCGGTCATAAAGCATCTGGGCTTTGGCGAGGCTCCTGATTTTTACTTCGCCGCCGATGTTCTTGGCTCCCTGTCCCCATTTAAGTTCCACCCATTCGACGCCGAGGTTTTCGATGGCGTATTCCTGAGTTCCAAGACGAGTATCTTCGATATTGGCCTGAACGATAATGGCTCCGTAACCGTCACGCTGGTGATCCTTGAACAATTTGACTCTTCGTTTCAGGTCGACGGTATCGACGACCCGGCCATCCTTAATGATAGCTTCGGTATCCATGCCAACGACATTTTCCCCGATAGTCAGTCCGGTCCCGGCCAGGGCGGTTCCGATGGCCAGACCTTCCCAGTTATTTTTGGCGACATCGGTCGAACCGATTCCCGGAATCATAATCGGGAGGCGGAATTTGAGCCCCTTATCGTGGCCGAAATGGACTTCGAGATTGACATTCGGGAAGATCGCTTTATCGCTGTCGGCTTCGATTCCCTTGGCGCCGACAACACCGCCAATAATGTTAAGGTGCGAATAATCGACCGGATAGTTCTTTTCCGAAGCAGTGGTAATAACACCGAACGGCTGCGGGTAGATTACTTCGTGCCCCCGGTATGCCGATTTTCCGATTTCGCACATACCGATACAACCATCGACACAGGTAACGCACATGCCGGAAAGACGGGTGATTGATTCCTCGGTCCTGTTCTTGGACAGGGTTGCCGCTGAGGAATTAACTCTTGTAAGTGACATCTCTAATATCCTCCTTATCCCCGCTTGTCCTTAATAATTTCACAGGCAACGCAAGGATCCATGTAACACATCATATCATCAAATTTTTCTTTTTCAATACAAGGGGCGCTGATATTGGCACATCCGCCGCAGATCGCTTTATCCGGTTCGGTAAAGGTGCATCGCAACTGACACGCGGGACAGATATAGATGCATCCTCCGCAGAGCCGGCAGACATCCGATTTGATATCGAACGGTGTCCCGATGGAGCGGCTTTCACCCCGTCCGCGGAAGCCGATCGCTTTCGCCATCATCTGCTCTTCGCACATCCTGACACAAAGGCCGCAAAGGATGCAGTCTTCAAATTCCTGTTTGAAGCGCTGTTGACGGATTTCGAACTTGGAAGCGAGGTCCTGGATCACCTTGGACTGCGGGCAGCTTGCGAGAAGCAACTCCAGGATGATTTTTCTGGCCCGCATGACGCGTTTCGAGGCGGTGCGAACCTTCAGGCCCTCGGTCGCCGGAAAGGTGCATGAAGAAACCAGGCGGGCGCGTTCGCCCTCGCCAATCTCAACCACGCACAGGCGGCAGGCTCCGTACGGTGAAAGGGCTTCGTTGTGACACAGGGTCGGAATGGGGAATCCCATAAAGCGAGCCGCTTCGAGCAGGGTCATGCCTTCTTCAACCTGGATATCCACCCCGTTCATATTTAAACTAATCATTGTACCTTCACTCCTGCCAAAATGTTCTCGACCGCTTCTTTTTTATGCCGGGTGAATTCCAGATCGCAACGGAGACAACGCCGCGCCTCGGATTGCGCTTCATCGACAGATAATGAAACCTCGACTTCGGCGAAATTGCGTTTGCGCCATTCGGCCGGAGCCCGTTGAATCTCCACCCGGTTGGTCACGGACATATCCGGTTCAATCGATTCGAGAGGTTCGACATAAATCTGAGGAAGGCGGGGTTCTTCCACCTGCTTCAGGACCTCGCCCCGAACATAGCGGTCGATCATCAAGGCGACTTTTTTGCCGTCGGCGATAGCATCGATAACGGTATTCGGTCCCCGGACAACGTCGCCGCAAGCAAACACCCCGGGGCGATTGGTCGTGAACGTCGCCTCGTCAACCTTGATGGTATTCCACTTGGTGGTTTCGATCTGGCTCATCCGGGCCGGAGCGACAGCATCGACACCGGAATCCTCACCGATGGCCACAATCAGGGTATCGAGTTCGATCTGGTGTTCGCTTCCCTTGATCGGGACCGGCCGGCGCCGTCCGCTGGAATCGACTTCTCCCAGTTCGTTTCGAACACATTCAAGAGACTGAATGCGTCCCTCGGAGGAATTGACCTTGGTGGGAGTTACCAGGGTAACGATTTTAATACCTTCCTGTTCGGCGGCGGTGATTTCCTCGGCGAAAGCCGGCATTTCGTTCCTGGTCCGACGGTACAGGATAGTAACCTGCTGAACATTCTTCTGCCTCAGGGCCATCCGGGCGGCATCGATAGCGGAGTTACCGCCTCCGATAACGCCTACCCGTCCCCGGGCCAGATGCTCCCCTTCGAGGTTACAGGCTTTGAGGAATTTAATCGAAGGATAGACACCTTCGATTTCCTCGTTTTCGAGATGAAGGGGCTTGCTTTTATGTGCTCCCAGGGCGACCAGGACGGCGTTGTATCCATCGTCGAACAACCGATCGAGAGTGATATCTCGTCCCAGGGTGGTATTGCACTGCAGGGTTATGTTTTCATCGAGTAATGAATCTATTTCCTTTTTGATAACTTCTTTGGGAAGACGGTACGACGGTATGGCGCAGAAGAGCATTCCTCCCGGTTCCTTTTCCGCTTCAAATACCGTAACCTTGTAGCCTTTCAATGATAGATAGTGCGCGGTCGTTAAGCCGGCCGGACCGGCCCCGATGACAGCGACTCTTGGCGGTTCGCCACCGACCCATTCTTTTCGCCTGGGAACGTATGTCGAAGGTTCGATGCGATCGGTAATAAACCGTTTCAAGGAACGGATCGCAATCGGATCGCACCCGGTCGCTCCGGCGCGGCAATGCACTTCGCACGGATGGTGACAAACGCGGGCGCAAACCGACGGAAACGGGTTGGCTTCGCGAATGACGGTATAGGCTTCTTCGTATTCGCCGCGCGATATATGGGCGATATAGCGCCAGGCTTCGGTTCCAACCGGGCAGGCGGCCTGGCAGGGAGCGCCGACCAGATCCTTGCAGACGAAAGCGTCGCATTTTTTATCGATAATATGGCGCTCGAATTCTTCGCGGAAATAGTGCAGGGCGCTCAGAACGGGGTTGGAAGCCGACTGCCCCAAACCGCACATGGTGGTATCTTTGACAACCAGCGCGAGTTCCTCGAGCAAGTCGAGATCTTTCATGGTGGCCTGTCCCCTGGTGATATCGTCGAGGATTTCGTACATCCTCTGGGTTCCTTTGCGGCAGGTGTAACATTTGCCGCATGATTCGTCTTTGAGAAACGCCATGAAGTATTTGGCAACATCTACCATACAGGTGTTGTTGTCCATGACGATCATACCGCCCGATCCCATGATCGATCCGGCCTTGGCGAGGCTGTCGTAATCGATCGACATATCGAACATGCGAGCCGGGATACATCCGCCGGAGGGTCCCCCGGTCTGGACGGCTTTAATTTTGGCGTCGCCGATAGCGCCGCCGCCGATATCATAGACCACTTCGCTGATTTTGGTGCCGAGCGGAACTTCAACAAGGCCGGTGTTTTTGATTTTCCCGACCAGTGAGAAAATTTTGGTTCCGGTATTCCCGGGGATACCGACTTTGGCGAATTCTTCACCCCCGCGCTCGATAATGATATGAATATTGGCGAGGGTTTCGACATTATTAATGCATGTAGGATGTCCCCACAGCCCTTTTTCGATGGGATAGGGCGGCCGCTGGCGCGGTTCCCCCATCATGTCCTGGATGGAATTAATGAGTGCCGTCTCTTCGCCGCAAACAAAAGCCCCGGCCCCGCGGAATATTTCGATATCGAAATCTATTCCGGTTCCGAGGATGTTCTGTCCGAGAAGTCCCAGGTCGCGGGCCTGGCGGAGGGCGATCAAGGTATGCTTGATAGCAAGCGGGTATTCGCTTCGAACATATATAATCCCCCTGGTGGCGCCGATTGCGATTCCGGCGATGAGCATACCTTCGATAATAGCATGGGGATTTCCTTCGAGGAGACTCCGGTCCATGTATGCGCCGGGGTCCCCTTCATCGGCATTGCATATAATATATTTCTGGCCGCTGTTCTTTTTAATAGAACTGGCCAGTTCCCATTTCTGACCGGTCGGGAAACCGGCTCCGCCGCGTCCGCGAATCCCCGATTTTTTGACTTCGTCGATAATCCATTTGGGATCGGGATTTGTGAGGGCTTTTTCTGCGGCAGTATATCCCCCCTGCTCGATATAACTGAGTATTCTGATGGGATCGATATGTTCATTGTATCCCATGATAGTCCGGGTCTGTTTTCTGACGAAGGGAATATCATCGAGATTTCTATATTTTTTTTGAGCAAAGGTGTCATTATAGATCAGGCGTTCCTCGACATAACCGCCCACGGCGGATTCGACGACCTTTGGAACATCCTCCATTTTCAGATTGGGGTACAGGTGATGTCCTGGTTGGACCAGGATAAAGGGATTCAGCTCACATATACCATGGCAACCGGTGATTCGCAGAGCGATTTTTTCCTGCATGCTATTCTGAAGGATATATCGCTTGATAATCCTGATGATGTCATTTGCTCCGCTGGCCTGCCCGCCTGCTCCGGCGCAAACGACCAGAGTCGGTTTTTCGTAGGTAATATCTTTTTCACTCAATATTCGCTCGCGAAACAACCGAAATTCCTCAAGTGATGTCTTCTTTTTCATCTATTTCTCCTCAATGCCTCCGGCAATTATATCTATTCTATAATGGAACCGCCGAGATCCAGCATGTGTCCTTTACAACCGTTCCGCGAGCATATCTGAACGACACCCCCGCCCTTAATAATCATCGGTACCATGGGAGCTCCACATTCATTGCAGGCGGTTCCACCAATGAGCTCGGCATGACAGTGGGGACAGAACATCTGCACCACCGTACCATCCGGTATGGGATGTTCGGAATCGGTCTTGGGGCTTCCATAGAGACTTGACAGGGTCAGGCGGCCGTGCTTATTACCGAAGGAAATGGTAACTCGAATGACCGGGAGCCCGTCGATCAGATGTCGAGAATCCATCAGGCTGTGATTACATCGGGCACAACTGACCACCAGCGGAAACACCCGCTGATCGGTATTGACATCGATGACATCGAAACCGACTTTTGCGGTATCGAGAATTTCCTTGACGCGCGAGACTTTTACACTTGAGAAATAATGCCCATCGACGACCATAATCGGCCCGAGGGCGCATGCCCCGAGGCAATTGACGGTTTCCAGAGAATACTCGTTATCCTCTGTCGTTTCCCCTGATTTTATCCCCAATTGCCGTTCGATTTCTTTGGCGATGGCCGGGCCGCCCCGGACATGGCAGGCGGTTCCGAGGCACACGGAAATAAGGTGCTTTCCACGCGGTTTCAGGCTGAAAGCCTTGTAAAATGTGGCCGCTCCATAAACATCGGTAAGGGAAATACCAGATTTTTCCGCCACCTCACGCAGATCCTCCTGCGGCAGGTAGCCGTATTTCGCCTGAATCTTATGAAGAACGGCGATCAGATTCCCTCGACGATATTCGGATACTTCATCCGGTATCAGGTCGATTTCTTTTTCCATCGTTTGACCTTTACTGCTGATTTACTCACGTTCTGTCTGTCTTGATCTATATTCACAGGTATTCTTCGCAATGCCAAACTCCCCCGGCCGGTTTCGGCAGGATACAGGTAAAGCGATTCTCACAATTGATACAGAGGCCTTTAAAGGAATGAGTTTCGGCCGATTCCTTTTCCGGGACGTTTTCATCTACTTCCGGATCGACTTTCGTATTGATGGCTGGTGGAGTCTTTTTTTCTTTAGCCATTGCATGTGAGAATGTTTAAAATTCGCGGAAATGAATTGAATGTCCAAACCCAAACCGATGTCCCGCCATTAACCATTTTTAAAAAGAACAAAAAAACCTTAAAAAGGGCGTTCCAGACTTGCTTGACGAACCGGTTTCATCCCGACGCTTTGTGAAAAATTTGGGAGTGGACCAGCAAGAGTCAAACGCCCTTCTTAAGGTTTTTGGCAAATTCATGTCCCTTTCACAGATAGAGTAATAGCAAAAGAGATACCAAGTTATTGAATGGCATTAAATTGGAGACCAGGACAGCATTGGAGGCGGCCTGGGTTACTGTAAGCGTCCTGTTATTAACATCTTATGAGTTCTCAAGTCATTTGGACGGCCGGTTTAGATGGCGAGGTTAAAGAACGGAATAGGCGGAAATATCGGGGATTATTGTTCCACCGGGGCATTTCGCCCCACATTGAGCGACTTATTTTGATTCGATTTTGAGTTTTTTCAGCTTTTCGCGGAGTGTTTTACGGTCGATCCCGAGGATTTCGGCCGCCCTGGTTTTGTTCCCATTGACGCTGTTCAGGACATTTCTGATATGTTCAGCTTCAATTTCGATGAGGCTTTTATCCAGCCCGGAATGGCGCATTGCCGAAAACCGCATCGGTTCCGGCAGGTCCGGGACATCGATCAGACTCTGATCGGACATGACGATCAGGCGCTGAATAATATTTTCGAGCTCGCGGACATTGCCGGGCCAGGAATAATTTTTCAGGACTTTCAGGGCATCGTCGGTGAAACGGGGCGTAGGCTTATTGAATTCGTTGGCGAACTTTTCTGCAAAATACTGAGTCAGCAGCAAAGTGTCGTTTCCTCTCTCCCGTAACGGCGGCATGTTTATAGTAATGACACTGAGCCGGAAGAAAAGATCTTCGCGGAAAAGTCCTTTCTTTATCAGATCATGAAGGTCGCGATTAGTGGCGGCAATGATTCGAACATCGACTTTACGGGAACGGGTATCGCCCACCATGCAAACTTCTTTATCCTGAAGAACCCGAAGCAGATTGACCTGCATCGATAAGCTGGTTTCAGAGATTTCATCAAGGAATATCGTGCCGCCGTCGGCGGTCTGGAAAAACCCGGCGCGGGTTTCATAGGCCCCGGTGAAGGCCCCTTTGATATGTCCGAACAGCTCACTTTCGAGAAGGCTTTCCGGAATACCTCCGCAATTGACGGGGACGAATGATGCCGAGGCACGTTTGCTGTTATAATGGATGGCACGCGCGAGCAGTTCTTTTCCGGTTCCGCTTTCACCCGAGATTAAGACCGTCGCCGAGGTTAAGGCGGTTTTCTGAATGACTTTGTAGACTTCGAGCATGGCGGCCGAATTTCCGATCAGGCCATACGATTCGATCCCGCCTTTATCCGGATCCGATTTCAGCGCTTTACGCAGTTCCAGTTTATTGAGAACTTTCTCGACTGTTTTAAAGAGCTCTTCGTCGGTAAACGGTTTCGCCAGATAATCGACGGCTCCGGTTTTGACCGCTTCGACCGCCCCCGGAATGGAGGCATATCCGGTAATCATGATGACTTCGGCATCCTTGAGATTTTCCCTGATATGGCGAACCAGATCCATACCGCTGAGCCAGGGCATTTTGTAGTCGGTAATGACGAGATCGACCTCGGTCTTTTCCAATAGACGGAGAGCGTTTGCCACCCCGGTCGCGGTAAAGACCTGGTAACCCTTTGATACCAGGTTCCGCTGGATTACTTCGAGGGTCGTTTCGGCATCATCAACGACCAGAATTCTCTTTTGTGTATTCGTATTTTCCATGCATCTCTATTTAACGGCCCGGGGCATGACAGGGAGCTTGATCGTAAAGACGGTCCCTTTTCCTTCCTCGCTCTGGGCCTCGATAGTTCCCCCGTGCGACGAAATAATATTTCTGACGATCGGCAGTCCAAGACCGGTACCCTGGTCGGAATCCTTGGTGGTAAAAAACGGATCGAAAATTTTCCCCAGCACTTTGGGACTCATGCCCATCCCGGTATCTTCGACTTTGATTATCAGACTTTCGTTTTCACCTCTGGTAGTAATGACGAGTCTTCCTCCAAACGGCATAGCCTGTATAGCGTTCACAACGAGATTGGTCAGGACCTGGATCATCTGGGAGCGATCGGCCATAATTTCCGGTATATCCGGGTCAAAATTGCTGGTAAGTTCAATATCCGACTTAACGCATCGCGATTGCAGGAACGATAATCCATCGGTAATAAGATCATTGATATTGAAACGGTCTTTCGTTGGGGGCGTCCCCCTGGCTGACATGAGCAGTTTCTGAATTACCTCGCGGGCATGTAATGAAGAGGCGATAATCTTCTGGAGATCGCTCTTGACCTGCTCGGACAGGTCCGGAGCTTTTACGGCCAGCTGGGCGAATCCGAGGATATTTGCCAGCGGTTCATTCAATTCATGAGTCACCCCGGCCATCAGCTGACCGATGGTCGCCAGCCTGTCCGCCTGAAGTAACTGCTCCTGGAGATTAATATTCTTTTCTTCGGCCTGATATTGCTCGATAATTATGGCCAGTTCCTGGGCGATAGTTTCGATCAGTCTGCGTTCTTCGCGCAGAAACGGTCCTTCATCGAGCGGGGGCCGTTCTTCCATATACCGGATTTCGACAAAACCGCACGGCTCGTCGAAAACGATCAGATCCGCTTTCATCTGGTGTACGGCCTTTCCGAAATTGGAGCTGATAAAGACCTGGTCGTTGAAAACGATCTGGGCCGAGGATATGTTCGGGTACAGCCATGCCGGAGGAAGGAGCTTGACAGCTTCCTGCAGGATAGTATCGAGAGTTACATTGGACCGTTGAACCAGCTTGGCAATTCCGTATAGACAGGTCAGTTCTTTAACGCGCTCGCGGATGGCGATATGAATCCGGCGATGAGTCAGGGCATTGCCGATTGTCCGGCCCATTTGCTCGAACAGGAAAACCCGATGCTCGTCGAAAAAACCGCAATCCCGGTTGCGCAGTTCCAATAATCCGACCCTCTCATGACCGATATCTATGGGGATAATGGCGACCGATTTGAAGTCGCGGTCGACGGTAATCCCGAGCGAGTCATCCGGTTCCGGCTTCAAGTCCTTAAGAAAGCCGATGCTGTCGATATCGGCAGTCCAGAAACTCCCGTTTTTCGTAAAATTAGGCAGGGATTGATCGAATCGTCTATTGATAATATCCCGACAAAGTTTCTCCAGGGCCTCGGCACCATTCTGGCACCAGCTTGCTTTGCCGTTTCCGGAATCCGACAAGGCGATTTGCTCGAATCGGAATTGGTGATTTTCGATCCGGCTCGCACGGCAGGAGAATTGACGTCCCCTGTCCCGGAACACCAGCTCGATGATATCGCTTCCGGTAATACGGAGGAGGAGTTGAGTGATATCATTAAGGAACTGCGGCCTGGGATAAGCTTTGCTGGCGAGTTCAATAATTTGATTGGAAAGCGCCCAGTATTCCTTCAGCTCGACATTTCCATTCAAAGAATTGGTCAGATTATTATTATCCATATCCTGCCGATGCCCGCGCAATTGTAATTATTATCATGTGCCACAATCAATAATATTATCTTTAGGAGTAATGTCAAGCCGGAATGGGGCGGTGTTTGTCAGGAAGCAGATAAATCGAAATGAGTGGGCCATAAGGCTCTTTTTTATTAGGATTCCTGGTTTTTGCTGGCATATCCTCGGACAATTACAGGAGAAGAGACAACTCCTTTACTAAACGGTTTTCAGAATAGACAGGCTGGTATAATCGGAAATATCAATTTACCATGGAAATTTTGTTAGGTAAAATTACCGCGACATGATAAATTGTCATTGCCATCTCCGTGTCCGTGCAGAGGATGAGCAAATCATCCGCAGCAGGTTTCGGAGAATTATCAGGAGGAAAATTGAATGGGAATGATGAAAGAATTCAAAGAATTCGCGGTCAAGGGCAATGTTGTCGACATGGCTGTCGGTATCATTATCGGGGCGGCCTTCGGGACCATTGTTAAATCGCTGGTGGCCGATGTCATAATGCCGCCGATCGGATTGCTTTTGGGGAATGTCGATTTCTCGAATTTGTTCCTGGTATTGAAGGAGGGAGCGCAGGCCGGGCCCTATTTAACCATGGCGGATGCCCAGACCGCCGGAGCGGTGACGCTTAATTACGGCGCCTTTATCAATACCATCATCAGTTTTATCATCATGGCGTTTGCCATTTTTATTCTTGTAAAGAATATCAACCGTCTTAAGCGGGAAAAAGCGGTCGAGCCGACCCCGGCCCCTTCCACCAAGGAGTGCCCGCATTGCCTTTCAAGCGTAAATATCAAGGCCACCCGCTGCCCGTTTTGCACCTCGAGCCTCGCGGAATCGGCCTAAGGCAATCATAAGAATCATCGGAATAAGGGACAGCAGGAATCTGCTGTCCTTTTCTTTTGTCTGCCATTCTTCTGAAGGCAGCCAGCACGGTTTCGAATTTTCTACACATTTTACCGTCTTTATATTATAATAACGGAGAGCAACTGAATTTACTTCTTCGACATCGTTGATTCTGACAATTGCTATTAAACATCGAGGGGATTGTATGCTTCATCGCAAAACCGTCGCATTGATACTTGTCAGTTTCGCCATGCTGTTTATCGAGGTGGCCCTGATACGCTGGGTATCAACCGAATCCCGCATTTTTGCCTATGTCAATAACCTGATTCTTCTCTCCTGCTTTCTCGGGATCGGTTACGGAAGTTACTCGGCCTCGAGACCGGGCCGGTTTTATTTGACGCCACTCGGCCTGTCATTTTTGATTCTACTTTTAACCCTTCCGCTAAGATTTAACATCGATGGCCAAAGTCTTCACCTGTTTCGAGATATCCCAACTTTCTTAAGCGGTTTTACCGACTCGATTATCTGGGTCGAACCGGAACAGGGCGTTGATTTTTCCCTGGTTCTCCTCGGAATCGGGACAACCCTTCTGCTGTTCACCGTAATTTTTATCATATTCATACCGCTCGGAAGGATCCTCGGTAAAATATTCGAAGAAAGCACGAAGATTATCCGGGCTTATTCGATAAACATTGTCTTCAGTATTGTGGGAATCTGGTTTTTCAGCGGATTATCCCTTTTCTATGCCCCTCCATACGTCTGGTTTACGCTGGTTGTACCGGTCCTGCTGGCAATCGGATATCTTGAGCGGGCCGGAAGAATTGCGAATTATGCCGCGTGCGGGGTACTGGCGGTTTCGCTTCTGGCGTTGATATATCCCGGCGATACGGAGAGTTTTCCGAAAACCGTATGGTCGCCCTATCAGAAGCTGACCATTCAGCGATTTATCGACAGGTCTGCCGGATTGGATCGAGGATATTATATCGATGTTAATAACGCGGGATATATGACTCTTCTGGATCTTTCGGATCGCTTTATCCGCAACCATCCCCAATATTACAGCCTGAATGCCCGAAAGTACAGCCAGTATGATATTCCGTATCGGTTTGCGGAACGCAGAGAGAAGGTATTGATTCTCGGAGCCGGAGCGGGAAACGACGCTTCCGGGGCGATTCGAAATAATGCCTTAAGTATCGATGCGGTTGAAATCGACCCGGGGATTTATCGTCTCGGACATGAATACCATCCGGAGCGGGCATATTCCAACCCGAGGGTAAACGTGGTTATCGACGATGCCCGGTCATTTCTCAAACGCACCGAAAAGAAGTACGATATCATTTCGGTGGGACTGCTGGATTCGCACACGCACTCCTCGAGCTACAACAACACCAGGCTCGATCATTATGTATACACCCGCGAGAGCTTCTCCGAAATGAAAGAAAAATTAAATGATAGCGGTATTCTGACGGTAATATTCGAGGCCCAGCGTCCGTGGATCGCAAAGCGGCTGCATGGTTTACTGGAAGATGTTTTCGACTCTCCCCCGCTTGCCTTTGAGCTTCGCAACAACGGGTTGTACGGATGGGGCGGGATCATGTACATTTGCGAGAAACGGGAAGGAACCATTGCCCGGGCGCTTGCGAATGATTCTTACCTGGA
>Ga0272443_10004118_pt1 | contig 16256 bp, 10 predicted proteins | sample SSMAcet12_FD_193581 | JGI IMG/M metagenome (GOLD analysis project Ga0272443, IMG submission 193581) | Marine sediment archaeal communities from Little Sippewissett salt marsh, Falmouth, MA, United States - SSM-Acet-12 | ecosystem: Environmental > Aquatic > Marine > Wetlands > Sediment ... | reverse complement strand
AGCAAGGACCTCTTTCATCTGGCGTGCGGTCTCACCTGTCTGCGAGGAATGCGCCTCGTCGATGACGAGGGCGAAGGACTGCCCGGCGAGCGATTCGACCTGGTCGATGATGTAGGGAAACTTCTGCAGCGTGGTGACGATGATCTGCTTGCCCTCCTCGAGCGCCTGCTTGAGGTGCTTCGAGGTGGTGTCGATGTTCTCGACCAGCCCGCGCACCTGCTCGAACTGCGCCACGACGTGCTGCAGCTGGCGATCGAGCACGCGCCGGTCGGTGACGACGATGATCGAATCGAACACGCGTTGATCATGCTCATCGTGCAGGATGGAGAGTTGATGCGCCAGCCAGGCAATGGAGAAGCTCTTGCCGCTGCCGGCGCTGTGCTGAACGAGATAACGTTGGCCGGGGCCCTGCGCCCGGGCGTGGGTGATGATGCCGCGCACGGCGGTGAGCTGGTGGTAGCGCGGGAAGATGAGGCGTTTCTTCGGTCTCGATTTGCCCGCCGTCGCCAGCGGCTCGAGGGTGTGCACGAAATGCTGAATCAGGTTGAGGACGCTGTCGCGCGCCCACACCTGCTCCCAAAGATAGGCGGTCTTGAACTTGCCCAGGATGGCGGGGTTGCCTGCGCCGCCGTTCATGCCGCGGTTGAAGGGGAAGAAGACGGTCTTGTTCCCCTCCAGATGGGAACTGAAATAGACCAGGTCGGGGTCAACAGCGAAATGCGCCAGGCAGCGCCCGAACTGGAACAGCGGTTCGTGTGGATCGCGGTCACGGCGGTATTGGCGCACGGCGTTCATCACGTTTTGCCCGTTGAGCGGGTTCTTCAATTCGGCGGTGAAGAGGGGCAGCCCGTTCAGGAAGAGGACGACATCAAGACTCTTCTCGTTCGTTTCGCTGAAGTGCAGCTGGCGCACGACCGAGAAGAGGTTGGCGCGGTACATGCGCTGCAGCTCGGGGTTGAGCCCGCTGGAGGGGACGAAGTACGCCAGCTCGAATTTAGCGCCGCGGTCCTTTACCCCCTTGCGGAGCACATCCACGACGCCGCGGTGCTCGACCTCATGGGCGAGCCGTTTGAGGAAGCGCGGTTTGGTCTCGGGCCCATACTGCTGGGTCAGTTTGCCCCATTCCTCCGGCTGCGTCGCCTGCAGGAAGGCGACCACATCGGCGGGGATCAGGCAAAGGCTGCGGTTGTAGTCGCCCGGCTTGCGGCGGTGGTAGCCGCCGGGCTGGAAGGCGGGGTCGAAGGGCGCAAACTCGCGCAGCGCGCGGTGTTCGACGGGCGCATCGGGTCCCCCCATGAGCAACACGGCTTCGATGGTGGCTTCAAAGTCTTTTTCCGAGATTTCCATCAGTTCCCCTCGTAGCTCCTGACAATCAGATCCTGTGCCTTCTCCCAATCCTCATCGGAGAGGAGGGTGACTTCAAGATCGCCCGTGCCGTAATGGCCAATCTCGCGCACATCGCGGGAAAAACCCTCTTCCAGCTCGATGCTGTCGGGATCAATCTTCAGGAAGAGCAGCACGGCATTCACCTGCGGGCGCACCTCCACGCAGAGGAAATTCTTCAGGCGCTTGAAGGCATAGTAGAAACGAAGCTGCTTCATCTGGACATCGTCGCCCAGCGCCAGCGCGAACGCCTTCACCATTTCGAAGCGGTCCTTGACCTCCTGGCTGCTTTTTTCCAGCAGCTCATCCACGGTGGTATAGCGCCGCTTCGTTCCATTGGTGGCCGTCTCATCGGCGTCGACATCCTGCCCCGAGACGGCGTTGATCAGCTCCAGCAAGAGCAGGTCGTCACCGTACTTGCGGTAGCGGATGAGCTCGATGTTGCGGGGGATCTGCTGTACGGAGTAGACATCATAGCGGGTGAAATCGCCGGCGATGCACAGCAAGCGGGCGCTGGACCACTCGATGGCGTCCGCCTCCTCGCGGCCGATGCGGTCGCGCACGAGCAGCGTGAATTCGCCGCGGTGATCGAGCAGCCAGTCGAGGTAGAAGAGCCCCTGGTTGATCACATTCTCGTTGAGGGCGCGCTTGTATTCGACAATCACTGGCGCGCCGTTCTCGTCGATGCCGAGTGAATCGATACGCCCTTTGTGCGTCTTGCCGGTGGTGTACTCCGAGGCGAGGAAGCGCACGCCGAGGAAGTCCTCCATGTGGCACTCGATGAGGCTCTGGAGCGACTTCTCCACGGCGACGGACCGGCCCTCCAGCACCTGCACCCTGTCGTTCCTCAATCGGAACAGCTTGACATCACTCATGATCCTTCCCCCCGCACGTCGATTTTGCCGGTTACGGCATGGCTGATCAACGATGATCGATATTCCTCAAATCTAGATATTGCTTGTTCACATAACCCAACTATTAGATCTAGATTGTTTAACTGTCCCTCCAACATAGCAAGGATAGATCTCTGTTCATTTAAAGTAGGAATTGGAATTTGTAAATTGCCATATTTCTCTGCACTAATGTTTTGTATAGTTGCCTGAATTAATATCCCATCTCTCCATCGTGCATAGCAAATCGACCTAGTAAAAAGGGCAAGGTACTTTGGAATAATTCTATTTTCAATAGGCCGAAATCGGATTAGATAGCCAGCATAACAGGCAGACTCATTATCTCCATCGAATAGAAATGTCTTACCAACAGTGGCTCCGCTTCGAGCGAAAAGGATATCCCCGGATAACAGGAAATACTCTTGAGCCACCTCTAGTGACAATGTCTTTTTGGTGTCTTCTCGTAAAGTACCATCATCACGTATATCTGTTATCCTTATGAATCTTGGCCAATCCTCATTTGTAAATTCTGCGGCTTCGTTCGCTCCGTATTTCAATGATTCATTTGATAAATACTTCAGTTTCAATACTTCCCAATGTGCGGGGATCTCGCCCAGCCATTCCACGCCCGAATCCTTCATCGGGGCATCGGGGTCGAGGCCTTTGGTGACGGCGCGGGTGATGAGCGCGGTGCGCTTCTCCTGCAACAGCTCGATCAAGCGCCGCTTCTTCTCAATCAGGGCATTTATATTACTTACTTTATTATCAAGGAATTCATTTATTTTATTTTGCTCATTAAGTGGAGGATAGGGGAAAGGAACATTCGAGAGAATAGAAGTGTTTATTGAATCTCGAGTTGACCCAACTTGGTTCAATTGAAAGAAGCTCTTAACAGATGAATCCCCCAAAACATAGCTTGCGTATCTTGGATCGATTTTTCTATGGGACATTCTTAGCCGAAGCATTTGCCCTGAAATCATCCAACCTGATTGCTCTTCCGTAACAACTGCCATTCGACCTATACTGCCAACTCGGGAAAAAACAATATCTCCCTTTCGAACAAGATATGTTGATAACCTTGCTGCATCTCCTGAGGATATCTTTGGAATTCGATCAGTAATGAATTCTCTTATACCAACATTTCCGATCAATATGAGAGGTACTCCCTCATCTACATAATCACTAGCATGCAATTGAGCTCCAAAAGGGCCAGTCTGAACTATTGGATCCAATCCAATGCCCAATTGCTTTGGTTTCCGGATTTCCCAATGAGCAGGAATAGATCCAAGCCAATATAAACCCGTTTCTTTATACTTTATATATCGTTTATACACTTTGAATTTTCCGTAGTATTTGATATGAACTCATCTCTATTTCCCTTGCGAAGGGCGTAGCTGGATCTGTATCTCATACAGCCACAGGTCCACGTTGCGCGTTCCCCGCTGGGCGCAGGCAAGGCGGTCCACAGCATCTTGAAACCTCGCTTCTTTCGTCATTCCAGCATGTCCTTGAGCAGGTCCATGATCTCCGTCTCCAGCTCGCGAATCTCCGCCTGGATCTCCTCCAGTGGACGCGGCGGTTCATAGACGTAGAAGTAGCGGTTGAAGTTGATCTCGTAACCCACGCGCCCCACCCCGCCGTCGAGGTCGTCGGTGTAGTCCTCGTCAATCCATGCATCCGGCACGTAGGGCGTGACCTCGCGCGTGAAATACTCCTCGATGTCCTCGCCCAGCGGTACATTCTCATGATCACGCAGGTCGCTATCCGCTTCGGGACGCCCCTTCGTGTCGCGGCAGATGGCGGCCTCCTCATCGCGCTCGGAGAGCGCCGAGAGGACCGCCCGCTTAAGCGAAGCGTTGAGCTTGATGTCACTCGCTTTCAGCGCCGGCTCGAACACAGCAAGGAAATCCGCCCGATCCATGAAGAGGTCATCCGGCAGTGTCTTCAGGAACGCCAGGATCTGCGCCTGCTGCTCGCGGCCTGCCACTTCCTCGATTTGTTTGGCCTCGGCTTTGCGCTTCTTGCTGACGGCGAGGTTCTGGAATGCGCGCTCCTCGCGCAGGCGCTCGATGCGCTCCGGCGATGCCTGCACGTTCAAACGCAGCGGCCGCTCGACACGGATTTTGCGGAAGCCGAAGACCGTTGACTCAAAGATCTTCGAGCGCTCGCCCTCCTCGAACGCCTGATAGAGCTCCGTGATCTCGACGATCTGCTCGTCGGAGATTTCGCGGCGCTTGTCGCCCAGGCTCTTGCGCATCGGCACCCAGATCCCGGTGGCGTCGATGAGCTGAACCTTGCCCTCCCGGCGGGGCTCTTTGCGGTTGCTGAGAATCCATACATAGGTGGCGATGCCGGTGTTGTAGAAAAGCTGCTCCGGCAGGGCGACGATCGCCTCCAGCCAGTCGTTCTCCAGGATCCAGCGGCGGATCTCACTCTCGCCTGAGCCGGCGTCGCCCGTGAAGAGCGGCGAGCCGTTCATTACAATGGCGACGCGCGTGCCGCCGTCCTCCGCATCTTTGCGGTGGAAGAGCATGTGTTGCAGGAAGAGCAGCTGTCCGTCGGAGACGCGCGGCGTGCCCGCTCCGAAGCGCCCGCTGTGGCCGCGCTTCGCTTCCGTCTCCACCGCCTTCTGGTCCATCTTCCAGTCCTTGCCGTAGGGTGGATTGGCAAGAACGTAGTCAAAGTCCTGATCGATATGCTGCGGGTTGGAAAGCGTGCTGCCGAACTTGATGCTCTCCGCATCACGTCCGTCGGCGCTGATCATGTAAAGGTCCGCCTTGGAGACGGCGTAGGTCTCGGGGTTGACCTCCTGTCCATAGAGATACACGTCCGCCAGCGGGTTCATCTCGAGGATGCGGTCCTTGGCGCTGGTGAGCATGCCGCCCGAACCGCAGCAGGGGTCATACACCGTGCGGATGACGTGCCCCTCGCTGAGCACCTCCACATCCTGCGAGAGGAGCAGATTCACCATCAGGCGAATAACCTCGCGGGGCGTGAAGTGCTCGCCGGGATTCTCGTTGAGCGCCTCGTTGAAGCGGCGGATCAGCTCCTCGAAGATGTAGCCCATCTCGAGGTTGGAGACCGAGTCGGGATGCAGGTCGATCGTATTGAAGCGCTCCATCACCATGAACAGCAGTCCGGTTTCCTCAAGGCGAGCGATCGTATTTTCGAAATTGAACTTCTCGAGCACATCGCGCATGTTCTCGCTGAAGGAATGGATGTAGTTGCGCAGGTTGGCGCCGAGGTTGGCCGAGTCGCCCAGCAGGCGGTCGAAGGTGTAGGGCGAGGTGTTGTAGAAAGCGTAGCCGGAGGCTTTGCGCAGCACCGGGTCGATGTTGTCGAGCTTGTCCTTGTATTTGGCGTACTGTGCCAGCACATCATCCTTTGTCGGCTCGAGCACCGCGTCGAGGCGGCGCAGCACCGTGAAAGGCAGGATCACGTCCTGGTACTTGCCGCGTTTGAACGTGTCGCGAATCAGGTCGGCGATCGACCAGAGAAAGTTGGCTTTTTCAGAGAAATGTTCGAGCGACATGGCGTGGCACCTCGATACATGAAGTATTGAATCGGAATGATGTCAAACTGGCAGGACCAGATCTCCCCGGCTATATGGAGGCATTCTGCAAAGGCAGTGACCGCATTTCATCTCCCCCACTGCCTGTGCCCTATGAAATCTGACTGTACTCCCAAGGCGGAATCCTGGCAAGTTTGGAGCTGCATTTGCGGCTTGCAGAAAGCTTACAACCTTCCCGGAAAACGTTTCCTCGTCACAAATCCAACGAATTTTCCCTTTACGGGAACCTTTTCCCGCCTCCCAACGTCCTACCTGTGACGCACGCTCGATCTGCATGGGGGAATGCACATCGCTCACCGGCACTACAGCACAACCTCGCTCCTGAAGATCATCCGAGTTGCTCAAAATCCAATTTCATATCCTTGAACGTCTCAACGCCGGCGCCGCGTTTGAACGAGCCCTGTGCCCCGGGCCCGTGGGGCACGCCAACACCATGGGGAGGTTCGTCATGGCTAACAAAATGAACGCTCTGTCCGAATACCGCCCGCGCCTCGCGCTCGGGCAACTGGTCCAGACCCCGGAGCTGTCCCGCTACATCGCCCGCGGGACCGCGCTCAACCGGGGCGAAATAGGGAATGTCCTCGATGAGCTCAACGAAGCCATCATCTTCTACGGCTGCCAGGGCATCCCGGTCAAAATCAACGGCCTGGGGGTCTTCACCCCCGTCATGAAGGCCGACGGCACGCTGCGTATCGGTCTGCGCCTCGACTCCAGCATCAGCAAGGCGCTCAATGTGCAGGGCGCCTTCACCGGAAGTGTGATCAATCCCGGCAACGTCGGCCTTTCGATGGACGAGATGATCGCCCTCTGGGACGATGAACACCCGGAGGATCCGGTCGTTGAGTGAGCGGGCGAATTTCCTCACCCGGAGGAAAAATTCTCAGGGCTTTCAAGGGGGGATATCAGGGCTTGTAAAGAGTCGGATAAAGCCCGGAGAAAAAATTCTCTCAGCCGGAGAATGTCGTACCAAAGGCAGAGAATCCGGGCGAGGGCCAATCAGGGAGGTCCGGGCATGCTTAAAGGGGGCAAAGCTCCGAAGGAGCGTAAAAGCCCGGTGATGGAAGGCGAACTTCCGCTGCCCGGCCTCCCGCTACCAAAACCGAACATGAGCTCATCTTGGGCTCATCAGAACGACGACACCAGGGGGTGTACGATGAACGAGAAAAAGAATTGGATGATGACAGCCTTATCGGCTATTGAAAACAAGCCGCACGTGCTGCTGCTGTTCGGCATGCTCGTGCTGGGCATCGTGGCGAACTGGTTCTGGACCGTAGGTTGGGAATACCTGAACAACCCGTCTGCGGGTCTGCAGCTCGGCACCGCGCTCGAAATTGCCGTGCGCGTGATTCTGGGCGCGATCGCCGCCGCACTGACCTTCGTGCCGGCGTACAGGGAGATCGCCCAGGCCGGCGGGGAACGCTGGGTGGCGTACCTGCTCGCGTTTCAGAACGGGTTCTTCTGGGAGGCCGCACTCGACTCGGTGGTACGGCATTTCACGGGATGACGTATGTTCTCACAAGGGAAGAAAGACAAAGCGATGCCGTCTGATACATGAACGGCATCGCTTCGCTTTGCGTCTAATTAATTATCGCATTCCCACATCGCATCATAAGGCGATTTTTCAACTCGGAGCTTCGTTTTAAATAACTTCGCACTGATGCCACACTGCGCAATCAATTTTCTTAGTTACCTCACCCAACGAAACAAAGCTCATGCGTCATCTGCGATTTGGAGGCATCCATTACTCTCAAGAACAATTAGATTCCTAACCATATCGTCAATCAGGCGTGTAATTCGATTAGCCATATCCTCAGAAGTACGCTTAAATCCCAATAGATTTGCCACCTCTGTTGCCACCTCTTCTCGAGATATACCAAAGCTTGACTCTATCACCACCTCTATTGCTTTCTGTACTTCTTCTGGTGCAATGAAATCAAATTTCTTCTCGCTTGAACTAAGATTCGCTCGGGATCGCAAGGGGGGAGTTGTCATGTGCCTTGGCCAGAGAAACTTCCGGCGTTTGTCGATATTCTGTGAGTGAACAGCCAAGGAGACACACTCATCAAAGTGCTCTTGGATTCTTCGGCCAGCGCGTTTTACTTTTGCAGCATTGCAAATCCTTCTCAATACTTCATCTCGATGCAAGGGGCCTTCGTCATCAACAACTCTGTTAATCCACTGTATCATTGTTTGTTGAGGGACTTCGTGCAAGCCATCTCGTAGACTGCCAATCCTTAAAGTCGCACGCCGATATTGTCCAAACGATGCTTCTAGCGATTTCGCTTGAGGTTCATCGCGTTCAATACAAGTCTTAAGCTCTTCTTTCTGCCCATTATCATGCACTGCTCGATCTAATCCTGTCGCTTGTTTCCGTTTCTGTTCTTCAATCCTGCTCTCAACCCGCTTAATTTCGCGATCGGGATCTTTAAACCAATCCGTGCTCCATATTCTATGTATTTGCCAACCAAGATTTTCCAAGACCTCCTGTCGTAAACGATCACGATCTCTTGCTGACCTTGCGCTATGATACATAGCCCCATCGCATTCGATACCTAACAGAAAGCGGCCGGGCTTGTCCTCATCAACTATTGCGAGGTCAATGAAGAAGCCTCCTGACCCAACTTGATGTTCAACTCGATACCCCAAACCACGAAGTTTTCTAGCAACCGATTCTTCAAATGGAGAATCCGGCTCCCCTCCAGTGATTGCTGGCATGTCCATATCACCACTCTCTGCATATTTCAAAAATCGCTTGAAAGCTTCAACTCCTCTTGCCTGCGTTCTGCTCAAGTCAATATCCGAGGATTGTAAATTCGTAAATACCTCACAGCGCTTCCGTGCTCGAGTGATGAGGACATTTAGTCGACGCTCACCTCCCTGGCGATTCAAAGGGCCAAAATTCATATGCAATCGCCCATCTTCAGTCGTACCATAACCGACTGAAATGAGGATGACATCTCGTTCATCACCCTGGACATTTTCAAGGTTTTTTACAAAGAACGGTTCCGTTGGATGCGCTCGGAAAAAGGGCTCAAATGAGGGAGTGCGCTTACGATATATTTCGACCTGATCCTGCACAGCCTGCATTTGCGCCATACTAAACGCGGCTACGCCTAGCGATAACTCGGGGCATTTCTCTGCATGGTGCATAACTGCTTCGGCAACTCTCTTCGCTTCTCCACGATTTGTCCTGCTCCGCCCGTATTCATAGGTCGTATCTGGAAGGTAATGATAAACCAAGCCAACTTCCTTCCTTTCCAAAACTGGGCTTGGAAAGATGACGAGTTTGTCATCATAGAACTCATAGTTAGAAACAGTAATGAGAGACTCGTGCTGGCTTCGATAGTGCCATCTCAACATATGTTGCGGCATTCCTTGGGATTGACATAAACCAAGAATGCTTTCGAGATCAGCGGTGATGTTATCTTCATCAACTTCGTCTGTGTCCGACGAGTGTTCGAAAAAGGAGGTTGGGGGAAGCTGACGATCATCTCCTACAACAATTAATTGTGACCCCCGAAGGATAGCCCCAAAAGCATCAACCGGTCGAACTTGACTTGCCTCATCGAAAACGATCATGTCGAAACTTAGAGCGCCTGGAGAGAGATACTTTGCAATGGACAATGGGCTCATCATGAAAACTGGCTTGATCACTTGGATGACATTCCCGGCTTTATATATTAACTTTCGGATAGGCATATGCCTTCGTTTTTTAGCAAACTCCCGTTGAAGAATTCCAAGCTGCCCACCAGCCTCATACTTCGGCAGCAGTTTCCAGTGTTCATATGCGAGACGGACCCGGTTTTGAGTTAGGGTCTTCGTGTCCAATTCACAAAATCTCTTTACGGAATGTTCATGGATTTCGGAATCAAATTGTGCGAGCGCTGGTCGTTCATTAAACGCCCTCAAAATGAGTGCGTTCAACCATGCATATTCAAATAAATCGTGAAGATGACGGGCGGCATCCTCCCATCGAAGTGCAACTTGAAACACCTGCTCTAGTTGACGTTCTTCGAGCTTATCCCTTAAACCATTCAAGGTAATGATTTCATGCAGACGTGAAGTATCCTGATGCCAAGCTGTAATGCGCTTTCCCTGATCCTCAAACGAGTGTTGGATCAGCCTCATCTCATTTCCAAAGCACTCTCCGTCATCAAGCTGTATCGCAGTTAGCACTTTCTCAAGATCCTCTTCGTACTTCACTTGAAAATCTTGTAGGCGACTAATCAACTCGTCAAGTATGGCAGTCTCTGGAACCTCGTCAACCAGTTCGCCCACGGAAGAGGGCCATTGCCCTTCATCAATCCTCTCCAACAAATAGAACAACCAATCATTAATGCGATTGAGTTCATCCCAATCTGAATACAGTCCTTGCCATTGATCCTTAAATACTTCTTCGCCTATCGACTCGAGATTTTCAATCTCAACCTTTAACGCTTGAGATTCGAGAATAGCCTTTACCATCTCGATTTGTGTTGAACCATTGCTTGGCAATTCGCCTTCACAGAGCGCCTCTAACTCGGCTTTTGTATCTCGCCAGGTTGAAGATAATTGCCTCCACCATTTTTGAGCGAAGCGGATCACATGGGGTAAAAGCTCCCCTACATCCGTCCTCCAAGCCTTTCTCGTCAAGATCGTGTCGTAATCCTGATGGTACGATTGAAACTGCTTGCCTTTATTAACGAGACTGCTAACTTTATCCCCCTTCTTCCTCCACACACCTAAATCACGATTGATCCCGTCTAAACTGGGAGCCGATTTTGAAAAAACCGCAATCGCACTTAGTCGAGAAACATCATCCATCCTCTCGGGGCTCGCCAGATGCACCAACGCAGCAAGCTTTGAAGCTGACGATTGGAAATCTGAAAGACTTGATTCTGCCGCAATCGCTTTCTCATGAATATCCTGCTGAGTGGTTGGAAGAACCGTAGTAATTCTTGTTCCCCAGAAGGGATGCCTTGATGGAACGCCAATTTTCCGGACAAATACCTCAAAATTTTGAACGAGATCCGAGGAAGCAAGGTAATCGTTCAACGACCATCGCTCACTACCAACTATTTCCAGCTTTGGAAGTTCAACACCTCTCAAGGCATCTTTCACCAATACAAAGCGCCCAAACACTTCAAATGGTGTATGGTGACTTTCACCTATTTCTTGATTGACCGCCTTGCTATACGCATTCAACCTTGCTCGGCTTTCATTCAATGCAGGCGGAAGAGGCTGCCCATCAGATCTTGGTTTCCCCAATGAAATCGCACGTTGAAGTTCATCAATGATTGCTTTCTTACGCGACTTGTCACTATGCAGTTCGAGACATGCATCTCCAAGACCAACAGCATCTAAACGTCTCTTAACGACCTCCAGAGCAGCCATTTTCTCTGATACGAAGAGCACTGTCTTGTGATTGCCAACGGCTTCTGCAATGAGATTGGTTATCGTCTGAGACTTCCCTGTTCCTGGAGGCCCTTGGATAACGAGATTCTTCCCACGCGAGGCATCATAGATTGCTATGCTTTGCGAACTATCCGCATCTACAACCTGAAACGTTGCTTCAGGAGTAACAATGTCATCTAAGAAAACATCATCATCCAACACATCGTGCACTCTGCGAAAACCTTCGCCTAATAACGAATGCAGTAAGGGATGATCCTCAGGCTTCTCTCCAATGGGCCATTTCTCTGGGTCCAGATCATGAAACATCAAGAATTTCCCGTAAGAAAAGAAGCCTAGCTTAATGGTTTCCTTCTCCACCTCCCATCGTTCCTTCTTTGAAACAAGTTCCTGAACTGCATCGAAATAATCAGTGATATCCAGATCTTCATCTTCAGAAAATGCCGGCAGTTCTAAACCAAATTCCGAGAAGAGTTTTGCCCTGAGCGATAAGTTATCACTCAATTCCTCATCCGTATAGCTCAATCGGAACTTGGCCTTAACCGTGGATCGGGTCAATTCAACAGGCAAGAGAATTAGTGGGGCAAAACGTGGCAACTCACTCGATGATGATTCATACCATTTCAAAAAGCCTAATGCTAAAAATAGAATATTTACGCCTTGTTCTTCAACGTATCGCTTGGACGCATGGTATGTGTTCAATAATCGCTTCTGAAGAATTAGAGCAGAATATGGTGTCTGAAGTTTGTTATCAGTGTGTCTTGCCGAAACATCATCACCGTTCTCCTCAACCTCCTCAAAGAGTTTGATATCCTCAGGGTCGAGATTCTCAAGTATCGATTGCTGTTCCATCCCTTCTTCCTCATCCCGTGCAGGAAGGAATGTCATTGTTCGGTTTTCTTGAACTAGAATTCGGAAGATTTCAATAGGCAATTCATCAACAATGTCTACACCTTTAGACTTTAACGTCCGGTAATTTAACAAACTATTCCGCAATGATAGATCCAGTAAGTCATTCCTCGAGGCTTCAAGTTTTGAACCAATTCCATCAATGTCATCAATCGGAACAGATGCAAATGGACGATGGAATCCACCACCTTCTGTTCCATCGTCACGCCTAAATAGATATTCTCTGTTTGGCTTTTCTTGTTCATATTTCTTTAGTGCTTTTTCCGCAGTAGGATTCTTTGGTTCGATTAATAGGACTTGACGGTAATACTCGATTTTCGTATCAATATCATCGGTAATATATGCAATCCACAAATGCGCATTGATGTTTTGTGGTTCTTTCTTCAATACCTCAAGTAATATTCGACGCCCTTCATCAACCTCACCAGCCCTAATCTTCACAGCCGCTTGATTAACTTTATAGTCCAATTCACCATTATTCTTCATGAATTTATCCCTATATCAAATTACAAAGATGTGCTGTGTTTTAGAAAAATCGTCACTAATAAAAATTTTATGATCTGATATGAACAATATTGGACATAACCATCATGATACTTTTCTCCGATTTATTGCCAACTAAAGGTTAACAAATTCGCGGACCAACACATACAAAACTTACGAGGTAATACCATTTTCCCCCACCGCGGGCATGTATTGAGGGCGAAGTACAACATAAGCTTACATAAAAACAAGAAGGGCGCAATTTACATTAACCTTACATATCGTTCTTACGCAGGTTGAAGCATCCTAGTGTTTCCAAAAGACGTATCCATTTGATAGGACAATAGCTTCAATTCTTGGCTAATGCTGGAAATGAGCAAGACCGCATAAGAAGTAAAGCACCGCTCTGCTCTATCCCCCACCCTTCTCCCCTTAAAACAACTTACCACTGTTGAAGTAAAGCCGCGAAGCGGCCCAGCAATCCAGCATGGTATACGGAAAAGTACTGCTTACCTCTACGCGCAGCTCGCTGAACCCGCCCCAGCCCGATTCAGAGAACACCATCAGACGCACAATAGCCCTATCTTCCTCCATCGCAACAGTGGTTGTGTAATCCAAACGCGGGAGCTGCTCCTGGACGCTGCGTACCTGCTCGCGTTTCAGAATGGTTTTTTCTGCCCTATCCGCTCCGCTACCAGGGTGCTGCGCGAGGAAGCTGCATTGGATTCCGTCGTGCGGCACTTCACGGGATAAATGGCTTCTTCTGCCCTTCGCTACGCTCAGGATGCTGCGCGAGGAGGCAACGTTTTACACACTGACGAAGGCTTTCGGGGGGTAAAGGAACAATTCCCCCCCCCTCTCGCATAAACAGGATCAGCGTCATCTGCTCCCATCAGCGTTTCAGCGGTTCAAGAACGCCGCAGCATGCGCCACATGACCGCCTGCAGTCCCAGAGAGCGCAGTACAACAGATCTCCGCGTCCTATGAAGGGTTCGCCTTACAGTCGCTCCCATCCGGGCTTAGAACACAGGGCTCAATCCTCTCCTGCACCCCCTCATCGTGCCTGCGTCATCGCACCTTGAACCTACTCGACCTCGACAAGGATGGAATGTTCGTTGATAACCCCAGGCCCATACGTACCCCACCCATCCTCTATGGCCCGGGAAAGACTCCAGACACTTGACAGTTGATAGGTCCCGGCAGGTAATCCGGCTAACTCCATCCTGGCAACGCTCCCCCAGCAAGGGCTATATTCCACTCCATCTTGTTCGCAATAGCTTCTCATCTCGATTGGGCCGAAATGCTCGCTCCCCAGATGATAGGTCGTTCCATCAAGGGTTATCGTGACGCTCATGCTGTCAATGCCATCCTGAACCTGACTGACCGTGGAGGCAGCCCAGCCAAAGTAGACCGACATCGGTTCAAATTCGTTTAGCGAAACGCTTGTGTCGTAGCCAAGGTGAACCTCAACGGAAGACCGGGTTGTAGAAGGCGGTGTTGACTCTGGAACGACCGTCGTCGTTGTTTGACTTGAAACGACATCCCCATAACTGCACAGAATGCGTTCATCCGTGTTTTCCCAGAAATTCCACCAGGGAATGTCCGGAACCCCCATCATTAAAGCGACGAACTGCATATCCGGGATGGGCACCTGGTTGTCCAGCAGCGGAAGCTCAATTCGATATGCGCTTTGCGTTTGTAGATCGCTTGCCGTCATCTCAAAGGACATGATTGCATTTGAGCCGGAATAGAGAACAAACACAACTCTGTCCCCGACAATGTTTTCAGCACGCTCAATGTCGAGGTACAGCCAGGGACCATACCCGGTAGGATACGTTGTCCTTCCCACTTGATACGTTAATGTCAGGTTGGACTCAAGATCATAGCCGTCCGTCAGCTGACATGCTGAACTCCAGCTAGTTGGCTCAAAAAGAGTGACACCTGCCATATTCTCAGCGGTTGTGTTGTAAAGCTCTTCCATGGAATTCACGACGTATACGTCAAGCGCTTCCTGAAAAGACGCAAGCGGCAGGCCGAAATGGGTCAACATATCCACGGCAAGAACAAAGGTATTGACATCATCCGAGTGATAGGTAACCCCTCCCCGATAGTCGATTATATTCGTTGAATCGAGTGGGTCCCCCTGGCTGTTGTAAAGAACAACGAATTCCTCGCCGTCCACCTTCACAACCTCCAGCCTTCCTGTCTCCATGGTGCCATCGTTCCGTTCGAGGAGGATGACCGTGGCATAGCCAACACCATAATCAGAAAAAGAGGTGACAGAAGCAACCAGCCATTCATCATCCACAACAGCTTCGATGTAGTCCCAGGATTCTCCATTCCAATGAATGAGATAGGGATGAGCGACGTCACCGGCGTTCGTCTCCGGAAGTCTGATCCTGATTTGGACCGGAGAGTCAACGGGAGACTCGACTTCAATGTTGTAAACAGGCGAAATCGCCGACGTGACGTCACCGTCCGGCGGATCCACCTCTGCAATATGAAACGCCGGCGCTGTTTGCGAGGTTTCATCGGCAACACGAATGGAAATGCCTTCTGGAACGTCAACGTCTTCTGTTGCCGACTCGATTTCAACGTCATTTGCTGCCGACCCTGTTTCAACCGCTTCTGTTACCGACCCTGTTGCACCGTCCTCCTCACGAACCACTTCACGCTGACAACTCACCAAGAAAAAAGAAAAGATAATAAGACCAGCGACCAACATTCGTAAGGTTTTCATTTCGTCCTCCTTGTTATGGTTTTGGGTTAATGACGAAACGGTCAAGGTACCTTAGCCACCCCAACAGGAACGAAGATGGATGCCCTATCCACCCTGCCTTTCTGCGATGGATCGTCCGTGCAATCATAGAATCACGAATAGATGTACATTCACTCACACGGATTCCCCAGCACGATGATGCGCTCGCCGATGGCGCGCTCCACCTCGCGCGACTCCCCTGGAAGAATCCGAACACATTCCGGCCGGTCGTCGTAGACCAGGGCGCGCAGGATGAGCTCATACGTCTCCCCGCCGCCTGCGCTCTCGGTGTAATGCGTGTGCGAGTTCGGCTCCACGAGTTCCTCCCCCGGCGCGAGCGGCATCACGCGCCAATCCTCGACTTCGTACACCTCATCGCCGATGACCCGGTAGATGCTCCAGAGCTGGCCGGTCTCGCCCAGGTTCTCCAGCACGAGCTCAACCATGCACTTCTGACCACGCGGCCCGCTGTCATCCTCCTGACCCTGGAATGCCCAGCGGTAGTCCGCTGGATCCGCCAGGCACGCGTCGACCAGGTCCTCGAGGTTTTCCCCCTCGCCCGCATCCGGGAACGCGACGTCCTCCGCCCCTTCGAAGGCAAATTCGGACAGGTTGCAGGCGAACACCAACAGGCAAACCGGTGCGATCCACAGGGAAACGACCTGTCTTTTCGTCATGGGACTCCCCCTTTCGTTCACTCGCGTGCGGACCGCTCCCCGGGGAGGGATGCGAGGACGGCGCTGCAATGTGAGGTTGTGTCCATCGGGGGCAGGATGCGCGGGGCATCTCGTTTATACAACAGCCGGACGCATGCTGTCCACACTCCCCTAGCAGCGTCCGCTTCCAGCGTCAGAGCAACTATTTCCCTCCT
>Ga0272443_10004117_pt1 | contig 16264 bp, 16 predicted proteins | sample SSMAcet12_FD_193581 | JGI IMG/M metagenome (GOLD analysis project Ga0272443, IMG submission 193581) | Marine sediment archaeal communities from Little Sippewissett salt marsh, Falmouth, MA, United States - SSM-Acet-12 | ecosystem: Environmental > Aquatic > Marine > Wetlands > Sediment ... | reverse complement strand
GATCAAATCCCGTTCGAGAACAGGACGGCGGGGCTCGTATGAGATTTTTATAACAACCGCGCCAACGCTTCCGGGATCCGTTCGACGATCTCCACGACCTGGGTCGCCGGCGTGGGATTCGCCAGGCTGCCTGCCAGGCGGTTGACGCGGGCGGCCAGGATTGCCGCCTTGGAGACCTCCATACTGGAGGCAACGAGGGCGGCGGCCAGGCCGGTCAGCGTATCACCGGTGCCGCCCATGGCTTCCAGGGCCGCTGATTTCGGCTCCGTCACCGTTTCCAGAACGCCCCGGGCATCGGCCAGGTAGTCCGTTTCCCCTTTGACCAGAAGCCGGCGGGCGGCGTTTTCATAAGAATAGGCCCGCTTGATCAGCTCCGGTACCCGCCCTTCTTCGTGCAAAATGAATCCCCTCGTGTAAAATGGGTGGGGGGCCGTTTCGTCGGCCAGAAACGCCAGCTCGCCCGCATCGGGGGTGAACAGGTCGTAGGCGCCGGCCTGTCCGCTCATCTTGGCGGCATACATGAACCCTGCGTCTGCAATCATCACCGGCCGCTTGTTCATCTCTTCTACGGCAAACAGCACCCGGTTGTGCCAGTCGACGTCCGGCTGCAGATAATGAAACACCAGCACGGTCCAGGGAAATCGATCCAGGCGCTGTTCCATGTCGGCGTAAAGCCTTCGGCTGCCGTCGCCCCGGCCGATATCACCGACCAGCCATGCGTGGATCGGCGGAACCTGCAAGCAGGCCGCCGCCGCCAGGGCAGCCGCCAGAAGGGCCGGCGTTCCCCGGTTGACGGGAACCCGCCGGCCTTCGATGACGATATGGCCTTTTTCCATTTTTACCGGACCTGTCACCAACGGAAAATCAGGGTCCGGAACGGTTCCTATGATGCAGAGCATTGACGTTTCAATTCCTGGTAAGCCAGCTCGAGGGCATAGCCGCAGAGGGTGTGGCCGATCGTCCGTGGAGAGGGCGCCGCGGAAAGGGTTTTTCCGACCATTTCCTGGGCCAGGTACGGCACGTCCGGACACCCGCCGCCGGAAATGTTGACAATCACCCCCGACCCCTTTTCGATGCAGATCTTCATGTTGGCCGCCCGCACCATCAGCCAGTCGCCGTAGTCGACGGTCTGAAACAGGCCCACCGGCTGCAAAAGCGGACCTGTGACCGGAACCATCTCCAGCGGAGGCGTCCCGACGGCCTCGAGCTGCCGCAGAATCTCCAGCTCCTCGATCAGGGGAAACTCGATGACCAGGTCGCAGCCCCGCTGAATCTCCGGCGGCGGCCCCATGACACGGATCCGCCATCCCTGCGACCGGAGCTGGTTTTCGGCGGCGATCACCTCGCTGGTGTTTTCAAAAATCAGAATGCCCCGGTCTGCGCCCTGAGCTCCCGCGAAGGAGGAATCCGGTTTTGTCGGCTTTTTCTTGAAAAACGACAACAGGGCCACGGCTATTTCCTTGCGATCAAGATCCGGTAGCCTTCGCCGTCGGGCTGGACGTCTTTTACGGCGCATCCCTGGCTTTGGGCCGCGCGGCTCACGTTCTCCTTGGAGGTGTCGGTGTCGACCAGGACCTCGATCTCCGGATCGGATCCGCTTCGGATTTCATCCAGGGTCATCAGTACCGGCTGCGGGCAGGAAAGCCCCCTTGCATCGACTGTTGCTGCCATTTCTTTACTCCTTACTTGGCGGTTTTGCGCATGGTAAACCCGATGAACAGACAGACGGCCATTCCCACGACCACAGCCGCCATCCCGTGGGGGCCGATCCCTTTCGGCGAGCTGGCCAGGCCGAAGTTGTGGGAAAAGGCGGCGCCCACGATCATGCCCAAGACGAACACGGCCGAATCCCCGTCTCCTTCTCCGGCCAAAAAGAGCTGGCGGCCCGGACACCCGCCGGCCAGGGCAAAGGCCAGACCGGCCAGCATCATGCCGGCAAAGTTCCAGACGTGCTGGGTGTGGGCCACAGGCTGGCCGGCAAAGCCGGGACGGAACTGCCCCACGATCAGGTTGGTGGCAAAGGCAAACACCACCAAGGCGACAAACCCGCCGAACAGGTGGGTCTGCTTGAACAAGATCAGGTCCCGCAGCGCGCCCATGGTGCAAAAGCGGCTTCGCTGGGCGAGAAACCCGATGCCCAGCCCGACGATCAGCGAAATCGCCAGCGGGGCGTGCATGGCCCCGGGGCCTTTCTGACTGTAAAACAGGACGCCGCTTTTGGCCTCCCCGGACACCTGCGGAGAGATCAGCATCAGCACCAGAAACCCGAGCATGGTCAAAGGCAGGAGCCAACCGGCGGACGGATAGGTGGTCTGGGTGCGGCCCAGGTTGTACCCGTTTTTCAAAAAGAGGGTGCCGAGGAAGACCCCGAAGGTGAGCCCGGCCAGCCCCAGGATGGCGTTGCCGTCTCCGCCGGCCAGACGCAGCATGGCCCGCCAAGGGCAGCCAAGAAACACCAGGGCCCCGATCATGGCAAACACCCCCAGCATGAAGCGGACGACGGGGGCCGACCCCAGACGGGGCCGAAACTCCTTGAACAGGTAGGCGGCCCCCAGCGAGCCAAGGACGAAGCCGATGATCTCCGGCCGCATGTACTGGACCACCGCCGCCCGGTGAAGGCCGACGGCCCCGGCGATATCCCGCTCGAAGCAGGCCACGCAGATGCCCATGTTGCCGGGATTGCCGAATTTCTGAAGCAGGGCCGCGATGATGCCGATGAGAGCCCCCACCCCGATGATGCCCCACCGGGTGGCAAACCAGTTTTTCCCCATGTCGATCTCCTCCTTTGCATTGATTGCATCACGGTCCATCCAAAAATGAGACATGACCCGTAAATCAAATCGTTGTCCTAACTTCAAATTGTTAATTTTAATGTTCTTAAGTAATCCGATAGTTATTTTCTATCCATCGGAAATGCAGTCGTGCAGTTCACGACAGCAGGATATCGACAAAACCGATTCCCATGCAAAAACGCATTTAGATTATCATTTTGACAAATCGCTATTTTCAATCTATGCACAGCCCTCGTAACGCAATTTTCATCGAGAACACCTGAGCCCCTTCCATGAAAAGTCCATCTGGATTTACCTGAGCGCCCAGCCGCATGACTAACCGGGTTTGTTAGCCTTAGATTCCGGGGAAGCACGCAATGGTGCCCCTTTTCCCCATCCGATCCTGATGTAAAAAAATGAAAAAACTTCGACGGCCTCCCCAAAGGGCGCTGACCGGCGGAGGCATTCGTCAACAAAAAGGAGAAAAAGCCATGACAGAAGACTATCGCAGCATGTGGGCCGATCTGGGCCTCGACCTGGACGCCCACGACGCGCTGTTGGGCGTGCTGGGAAAAGCGTATCAGGACATTTACCTGTCTCAGAAAAGCCGGCCCGAGGCGATGGGCTATTTCGATTTCGTCATGAGCGAAGTCCACGGGCTGCGGATCAAGGAATTACTGGACGAAAAAGCAGCCGGCCGCAAAATCGTCGGCTCTTACTGCGTGTTCGTTCCCGAAGAGATCGTTCTGGCGGCCAACGCCACTTTGGTGGGGCTCTGCTCCGGGGCAGATTTTGCCACCGAAGACGTGGAAAAGCTGCTGCCGCGCAACACCTGCGCCCTGATCAAGTCTTCCTTCGGGTTCAAGCTCGGAAAGGTCTGCCCCTACCTGGAAAGCGCGGACATGATCGTGGGGGAAAACACCTGCGACGGGAAGAAGAAAGCCTACGAAACGTTAGGCGGCCTGGTCGACACCCTCTATGTCATGGACATTCCCCAGATGAAGTCCGATCAGGGCCGGGCGTTGCTCAAGGCGGAATACGAACGCTTCAAAACGGCGCTGGAAGCGCTGACCGGCGCGGCCGTCACCGCCGAATCGTTGAAAGAAGGGATCCGGACGGTCAACGCCAAACGTGCCGCCATCCATCGGCTTTCTTCCCTGCGGAAGGCCGATCCGTCCCCCATCTCCGGGCTGGACGCTCTGCTGGCCAACCAGGTCTTTTTCTACGACAACCCGGCAAGGTTCACCGAATCGGTCAACAAGATCTGCGACGAACTGGAAAAATGGATCGAAGCCAAACACGGCGTTTTCCCCGAAAAAACCCCCCGGATACTGGTCTCCGGATGTCCCCAGGCGGTGCCCAACTGGAAGCTTCCCATGATCGTGGAAACCGCCGGAGCGGTGATCGTGGGCGAAGAATCGTGCGTGGGAGAACGCGGCACCCGAAACCTGACCGAGGACTCGGGTGAAACGGTGGATGACATGCTGGACGCCATCGTTGACCGCTATTTTAAAGTGGACTGCGCCATTTTTACGCCCAACCCGCAGCGGCTGGACCACATCGAAGAGATGGTCGCCGAATATCGGGCAGACGGGGTACTCCACTACGGGCTTCAGTTCTGCCAGCCGTATCTCATGGAGGCGATTCCCGTGGAAAAAGCCCTGGAAGAAAAGGGCATTCCCTGCCTTCGCATCGAAACCGACTACAGCATGGAGGACGTCGGCCAGCTCAAGACGCGGGTCGAAGCCTTCGTGGAGCAGCTCAAATAGGAGAGGAGAAATACGGCAGCCATGCGGTATGCGGGAATCGACATCGGATCGAGGAGCATCGAACTCGTGGTGGTCGATGATGCCGGCGCCGTCGTCGTCAGCCGCTGCGCAGATACGGGTTACGATCCGATCAGAGAGGCCAAGCAATTGATCGACGGCACGGCTTACGATCGGATCCTGGCCACCGGCTACGGCAGAAACCTGTTCGAGATCGCCTTCGATGCCCCCACGGTGACGGAGATCAAGGCCCACGCCCGGGGGGCGCGGGTCTTTTTCCCGGATGTGACCACCGTGCTCGACATCGGCGGCCAGGACAGCAAGGCGATCGCCCTGTTTGACAACGGCCGGGTGAAAAAGTTTGAAATGAACGACCGGTGCGCTGCCGGCACAGGCAAGTTCCTCGAAATCATGGCAAAAACGCTGGGCTATGACATCGAAGAATTCGGTCGCGAAGCGCTGATGGCTGAAAATGATCTCTATATTTCCAGCATGTGCACCGTATTTGCCGAATCCGAAGTAACCTCCCTGATTGCCAAAGGCAACAACCGGCGGGAGATCGCCCGGGGGTTGCACGCCAGTGTGATCCGCCGGGCCGCCGGGATGATCAAACGCGTTTCGTATGACGGCAAGATCGTCTTCACCGGCGGCGTGGCCCAAAACCGGTGCATGTACCTGTTGCTGGAACAAAAACTGGGATGCGAGGTGCTCGTGCCGGAACATCCCCAATTCGTCGGCGCCCTGGGGGCGGCGTTCATTTCAGCCGAGACCGCCTCCTGACCGGTCTTGCAGGCTTCTTGTTTCTTCTCTGATGAAATTGGCGAAGTTTCACAGAAAAAAATCTGTTCTCCCGAATTTCAAGCCAACGGAACTTTGCAATGCAGACGCTTCACCTCAGCAAAAAGGTCGAAGACCGCATCGAACAACTCAAGAAAGCCGGTAAAGCCGGCAAAGCATTGGCCCAAAGAGCCCGGGGCATTATCGAAAGCCTCGCCTCAGGCGTTGTCCCCATCACTGAGGCGGCCGGCAGCTTCACCAAGCATGGGGAAAAACGGATCAAGAATTGCCTCAAATACGACCTGGGCTGCGGCTACCGTTTGATCACCCTGCAGCGGGAACAAACGCTGTTCATCCCCATTGTCGGCACCCATGACGAATGCCAGCGTTGGCTGGAGGATCACAGCCGGCTCAAAGCATACGACGCCGGAAAGGGAACCGTATTTCAGATCGCCTCGGTGCAGCAGCGCCAAAGAGACAGCGCCTTGATTTTTTCGGAATCCCGGGATGATTCGGAAGACGAAGACTGCGACAAGACAATTACCGACCGGCAGCTGCGAATCGTTTTCCGGGGGCTGGTCGAAGCCGTCGAAAATCGAGCATCGTAATCAACGAACTTCAGCCGGGCAGCAAAGGAAGAGGGTAAAGATGCGCGCGGAAGGTCGCCTGGTATTGGATGCTTGAATATTCATGCCGGAATCGGATATGCAGAGGCTTGCCAACAGCTGGCTAAAGATCCGCCGTGGGCAATCCGAGTCGCCCCAATTTCTTCGAAAATTTGGCGTCGAACGTGAATATGGTCGCTCCTATCTTCTAAAAATTCCTTACACAATGAAAAAATTGAAAGGAGGCCTTTTTGTCAATGACGGTACAGTCAACCCCGGTCGCTTGGACAGGTGGTTAGCGTAAAAATCCCTCCTGTCGGCGGCTGGCTATCTTGATCGATGGGGCAAAAGAGCTTAGATTATTTTTATTGTTCATCAAAATATCAGGAGGGAAACCATGGAAGGCGACCACAAGCACGAACACAAGCACGCGCATGAGCACGACCACACTCACAGCCACGAGCATCGCCACGGGGACGAGGTGCACGAACACGAGCACTCCCACGCCCATGCCCACGAGCACGAACACGCGCACAGCCACCCGCATAGCCATGCGGGAGACACAGGGGCTCATAACCATGAGCATTCAGGGGAGCATGGTCCCCACGATCACGACCACCCGGGCCACGAAGAGGCCCCGCACGACCACGAACACTGATGACAGCATCGCCGCTGGCGCGGGGTTCAGAGTTCAAGATTTGATGAATCGCCCGCAGGAATGAGCTGGTACGGTTGCGGCGCCTTCGGGTTCGGGCAGCGCTTCAATCCGATCTTTCGGCATCTGCGTCAGCCGAAAGGGATCGAATGCTGTCCATGAGGTCTGCGGCGCGGATGTTTCCGCGGATGCCCATGGAAACCAGCCGGTCGATCGCTTCGGAAAGCGTAAGATCGAGCATCGCTGCAAAATCGCGAAGACCGATCCTGCCATCCCGATAGAGCTGGCCGAGATAATATTCGAACCCGACGCGGGTGAGTTTGCGAAACGACTGGGCCTTATCGATCTTTTCGTGCCTGGAGACGAACTCCACCGCACGTTCGAGGTCCTCAGTTATGCGAATCGTCTTTACTTTCACACGCCCTTCTCCAATAACAATTTCACGGCGGCGTATTCGTCTTCGCTGATAAATTCGGCGAGCCGGTCCAGAAAGCGGATTGCGTATTCACGGTCGATTCGATTCGATGAAAACAGCCGCAACACCACCAGGCCGGGCAAAATGAACGGTATGCCGTGCGTTTTCAACCGCTTGGCCAGGCGGGCATCGTCCGTGGCCACCGCATTGCATCGGGACAAATCAAACAGCCCGATCAGGGAGTCATCTCCTTTCTCGAAACCGGCGGGATTGCCGATGACGTCGATATTTCCTTCCGAGATGTTTCGGTCAACTACCTGAGCATCCGGAAGGCCCTTCGCCATTCCCGCCCGAACCACCTCCTGAACAACGGTTTCAGTCACAACCACCTTGAAACCCTCGACCACCACCGGTTTCAAGCCCGATTTTGTAAGCTTTATCAGGCAGTCGGAATCCATCAACAGTTTCATGTATCACTATGTAATAAATGGCCTACGCCCTGTCAATTAACTTTCGGTTCGTTGATTCGGCTTCGTCATTCAAGCGGCCCATATCGATCCAATCATAGATCGGATCAACCCGGCGATTTTCTTTGTTTATGGGAAAAATACAGGTATACGGCAAGGCCGGCGCCCAGGGTGGCCAGCCCGAAGCCGGCCGCCGCCGGCCGGCTGGCCAGGGAAAAGCCCATGATCCACAGGTTTCCGGCAACGAAAAAGACCGCTGCAGCCGTGCGGACAAAGCCGTTATTGAGCTTTTTCCGGATTCTGAGCCGGATCCAGCCGGCCACAGTCATGGCGGCAAAAAGCGACAGGGTAAACCCGATGTAGATCAAAAGTGCCTCAAAGGAAGCGGTGAGGACCAGCAAGACGGCGATGACCCCCTGAAGGGCGACGGCGGCAGCCGGCGTATTGGCTGCCGGATCGACCCGCCCGAACCGGGCAAAAAAAACCCGGTCTTTGGCCATGGCATAATAGACACGGGGGCCGGCCATGATCATCGCACTGAGCACCGACAGCAGCCCGATGGCGATGGCCCCGCTGAACAGCCGCCCGAAAGTCTCTCCGAACAGGTGTGTTGCCGCCAGCAGCCCGACATCGAAGGCCCCGGCCATCGATTCAGGCGGCAGGGCGTAAACGAACAGGATGTTGAGCAGCAGATAGAGACAAACCACCGCAATCGTGCCGATTCCCATAGCCATGGGGATGTTCCGCGCCGGCTGCCGGATCTCTCCGCCCAGATAGGCGGCGGCGTTCCACCCGCTGTAAGCAAAAGAAACAAAGATCAGGGAGACGGCAAAACGGGTGTCCAACAGGGAAAAGGAGAAATCATCGGCGGCAAAGTGGGCGCTTGACCCGCTGCCGGCCCAGAAACCGGCTACGACAAAAATCGCGATCAGCCCGATCTTGAACAGGGTCAGCCCGTTCTGGACCCGCGTCCCGAAGGCCACCCCCTGCCGGTGAAGCAGCGAGATCAGGAAGATCACGAAAGCCGCGGCCAGGGAACGGTCGGTCAGAGAAAAAACCGGGGCCTCCTTGACGGTGAACACCCAACCGGCCTCGCCGGAAAGACCGAGTGCGCCGAAGCCGTATGCGCAAAACGCCATGGCCGCGGCGGCGATCGGCGCGGAAAAACCCACGATGAGCGAAATCCATCCTGAAAGAAACCCGGCCCACCGCCCGAAACTCTCCCGCAAAAACACGTATTCTCCCCCGGCCTCCGGAAACATCGCCCCCAAATCCCCGTAGACGAGGGCACCGCAGTAGGCGAACACCCCGCCGATCAGCCAGCACCACAAAAGGGCCTTCGGATCGCCCAGTTCGGCCATGACGAAGCCGGACGTGGTGAAAATGCCGGTGCCGACCATGTTGGCCACCACCAGCACCACGGCGGAAAACAGGCCGAGCTCCCGGCGAAGACCGGGGCTGTCTTCGGATCGATACATGGCATGGAAAAGGGGTAACCGTACAAATCAAACAGCCGGGCGGCCCAATCTGCTTCCATAAGCAGATTGGATAAAACAAGAACCACTTAGAGCGCTTGGGGTGCGGGCTTAGAGAGCTGAATCGATGCACTCAATCAAGCGTCTACCCCTGGGAACGTTATTTTGACAAGCGCTCTAGACTTATCTTTGGTGCAGAAAGACGGGTCTGATTCAGATTCCTTCCGGCGGCGTAACTTCTTTTCCGATATCCAGGCTCCGGTATTTTAAGATGTCATAATAGATCTGAATCTGCTTGACGTATTCGACGGGCTGCAGCCCCCGGGCATAGCCGTACTTGGCATGCTTGAAATATTTGCTGTAGCTGAGCAGGGGCAGGGTCTTTTCCAGGGAGGACCACCGGTTCGGATCCAGGTGCTGTGCGCGGGCCAGGTTTCGCGCGTCCCAGACATGCCCCAGTCCGATGTTGTAGGCCGCCAGGGCAATGTAGATCCTGTCGTCTCCAATCGCCTTGTCAAAATGGTCGTAGAGTTTCTTGAGGTGACGGACCCCGGCGCGGATGTTCTGCTCCGGATCGAGGATGTTTTTGACGCCCTGGACCGTGGCAACCGTTTCGGTCAGCTGCATTAGACCGTATGCGCCAACATGGCTTTCCGCCTCCGGATTGAAGTGGGATTCCTGGTACATCTGGGCGGCGATCAGGCGCCAGTCAAAGCCATTTTTTTCCGCCGCCTCCTGAATGATGCCCAGGTACCGGGGCAGGCGGGACTTGAGCCGCCGATGAAACGACCGAACGTTGACGAAATCGAAGTCATCCACATCGCCGTAATATCGATCGTATATCTCCTCAAATTCACCGTTTGTCTTGATGGTTTGGAAAAACTCGTTGATCCGGGCGAGAAGGCGGCCAGCTTCGGGGTGAACCGCCCATCCCAATTGCTCTTCGTCGGAGATGGCCCCGGCCACGACGGCCTGGGGATAGTATCGGCGGTTGCGCTTGGCGATGTTGCTGTCGGCTACCGTGATCTCGATTTTTTCCTCGGCCACCAGCCGGATCAGCTCCTCGGTCGGCATATCCGGGTGGGTCACGATGGTCAGGTCGATCCCCTGGCGCTTGAGCTCGTGCAGGCGCTCTTCGTAAGAGGTCCCCCGACGGACATGGACCTTCCGGCCGGCGAGATCCGCCGCCTCCCTGACCGCATAGTTTCTTCGATGAACGATAATGTGCTGCCGAACCGGAAGATAGCCGTCGGAAAACGAAACATGGTTTCTGCGGCTGCCGGTATTGGTCATGCTGGCGGCGACAAACGAACCGGTGCCGTTCATCAGGTCCGGAATCATCCCCTCCCATTTCTGGGCGACCCGGACCTTGAGACGAACCCCCAGCTCGTCAGCAAACCGCTTGGCCAGTTCGTACTCGAACCCCATGGGTTCGCCCCGATACAGGTAGTAGCAGTGCCCGTTGTTTCGGGTGATCACGGTGATCTCGCCGTTGCGAAGGATTTTTTCCAGATGGCTGTAAGATACGGGCGTGTCGCAGCCGCCGAGACAAAGCCCCGAGAGAAGCAAAAAGACCGCCGCCGCCGCCGCAAAGAGCAGACGCGCACCGCAGCAGAATCGACGTCCCGCCCCCGCCATTCTTTTTAAAAGGCACCGAGCTGGCACGGCTTGATTTTTATATTGATGGCTTCGCATGCGCTGCTGACCGTCATTTTTCGCACCCCGAACCGTTTCGCGATTTCCCAGGCCTGTCTACAGGAAATCCGACCGCTTTTGGCCTCGTCTTCAATGGCCTGGATAACAGCGGGATCCTCCGGATGCTTCGGCCCGACGATTTTTTTCTCCGGTGAATATCCGAACAGTCCCAGTTGACACTTGTTCAGCCGGCAGCCGAGGAGATCGGCTGTTTTGCCCACTTCCATCGGTTCTACCCCAAGCGACGCGGCAATGTCGAAGGCCACGGCGCAGGCAAGCCCCTTTTCACCGGCACGGGCCTCGACAGCTTCGGCAATTTTCGGGTCCGGTCGGGCGTCGGGTCCGTGTTTCTGGCGAACCCCCCCCGTGCTACTTTCGCTCATAAAAAACTCCTTCGAGAGAATTTAAAATAACTTCTGCGTTTGTTCGAAGCAGCGCAACATCGAATGTCTTCTCCGGCAAAGAAGGGTTATATTTCATGTACGTTTCCCGGCACGCGAAACTCTTGTAAAATCACGGCAGCGATTTTACTTATCATAAACGAAGGTGCGCCGGATTGCAAAGCGCCATTTTCCTTGAATAAGCCGTCTCCTCTCTGGTAGAAGGCAGGGATGTTTTTGCAGCAAGCGGATATCCCATGAGGATCGAACGAAAAGAAAGTCGCCAGATCACGGTCGGAAGCGTGAAGGTCGGCGGAGGCGCGCCGATATCCGTGCAGTCGATGACCAATACCGACACCCGGGACGTGGATGCCACGGTGGCCCAGATTCGGCGGCTGACCCGTGCCGGATGTGAAATCGTTCGTGTCGCCGTGGTCGACGCCGAGGCCGCCGGGGCCCTGGCCCGCATCAAATCCCAAATCGAAATTCCGCTCGTTGCCGACATTCATTTCGACCATCGGCTGGCCATCGCTTCCATCCACGCCGGCGCAGACGGTCTTCGCATCAATCCCGGCAACATCGGGGGAAAAGACCGGGTCAAGCAAATTGCGTCCTGTGCCGCCAAGCACGGCGTTCCGATTCGAATCGGCGTCAACGCCGGCTCTCTTGAAAAGGACCTTGTCACAAAGTATAATGGCGCCACGGCAGAAGCCATGGTGGAAAGCGCCCTGCGGCATATCTCGCAGCTTCAAAACGATGGCTTTGGCCAGATAAAGGTTTCCATCAAAGCCTCCGATGTGGGCCGAACCCTTTCGGCATACCGGTCCCTTTCCGAAAAGACCGATCTGCCGCTTCATGTGGGGGTCACCGAAGCAGGGGGTCTCTTTTCCGGAATCGTCAAATCCTCCCTGGGCATCGGGATGCTGCTGGCCGAGGGAATCGGCGACACGATCCGGGTTTCCCTCACCCGGGATCCGGTGGAAGAGGTCCGCGTCGGCCATGAAATTCTCCGGGCGCTGGACATCCGCCGACACGGCCCGGAAATTATTTCCTGCCCCACCTGCGGGCGATGCGAAATCGATCTGTTTTCCATCGTCGAAGAGGTGGAACGCGCCTTGATGACCTTCCCGGTTCCCCTGAAGATCGCCATCATGGGCTGCGTGGTCAACGGGCCAGGCGAAGCCCGCGAGGCGGACATCGGCATCGCCGGGGGCCGCGGAGTAGGCATTTTGTTCAAAAAAGGAAAGCGGCTCCGGAAGGTGCCCGAAAATCGGCTGGTTGAGGCGCTGTTAAAAGAACTCGACGTGCCGCCCGGGGAAAAATAGTTTCAGGTTTCAGGTTGAAATTTCAATGAAACCGGAACGTGCAACCTGAAACTTGAAACCTGAAACCTGAAACTTCTACCCCTGGAAAGGCAGGACATGACAAAAAAAGTGCAGACGGCAATTTCTCCTACCCGCCAGGAAGATTACCCGGAATGGTATCAGCAGGTGGTCCGGGCGTCGGACCTGGCCGAGCGCTCGCCGGTGCGCGGCTGCATGGTCATCAAGCCATGGGGCTATACTCTCTGGGAAAACATCTCCCGGTCCCTTGACGACAAATTCAAGGCCACAGGGGTGAAAAACGCCTATTTTCCGCTTTTTATCCCTTTGAATTTTCTGGAAAGAGAAGCCGAACATGTGGAAGGCTTTGCCAAGGAATGCGCGGTGGTGACCCACCACCGGCTCGAAAAAGGACCCGACGGAGGCCTGATTCCGGCCGGCCCGCTGACCGAACCCCTCATCGTCCGCCCCACCTCGGAAACGATCATCGGAGAATCTTTCTCCAAGTGGATTTCAAGCTACCGGGACCTTCCGCTTCTCATCAACCAGTGGGCCAACGTCGTTCGATGGGAAATGCGGACTCGGATCTTTTTGAGAACCAGCGAATTTCTCTGGCAGGAGGGCCACACGGCCCACGCCTCGGCAAAAGAGGCTCAGGAGCGAACCCTGCTGATGCTCGACGTCTATGCCGATTTGGCCGAAAACCATCTGGCCATGCCGGTGCTCAAAGGCAAAAAGAGCCCCGCCGAACGGTTCCCCGGCGCCGTGGACACCTTTACCATCGAAGCGATGATGCAGGATCGGAAGGCCCTCCAGGCGGGAACATCCCATTTTTTAGGCCAGAATTTCGCCCGTGCCTCCCAGATCCGGTTCCAGAACCAGGGCAGCCAGGAGGAATATGCATGGACCACGTCCTGGGGCTCCTCCACCCGGCTGATCGGGGGGTTGATCATGACCCATGGAGACGACGACGGCATCGTATTGCCTCCGATGGTCGCCCCCGCCCACATCGTTCTCTTGCCCATTTTCAAAAACGAGGCGGAAACACCGACGGTCATGGACTACGTGGAAAGCCTGGCGCGGGAGCTGCGGGATCAATCCTATGGGGGGCGGTCCATCGGCGTGGAAATCGACGACCGGGATACCGGCGGCGCCAGAGGATGGGAATGGATTCGAAAAGGAATCCCGCTCCGGGTGGAAATCGGCCCCCGGGATATCGCCAAAAACGCGGTTTTCTTCGCGCGCCGCGACCGGGGACACCGGGAAAAGACGTCGATGGAACGAAGCCGCTTCGTCTCTGAAATCTCCGGGTTGCTTGCAGAAATTCAGGAAAGCCTTTTCGAAAGAGCTAGGTTGTTCCAGGAGGCCCACACCCGGGAAATCGACGACAAGAAATCCTTCTACGATTTTTTTACCCCCGGCGGTGATTCGGAGTTCGAAATCCATGGCGGTTTTGCCCGAAGCCACTGGTGCGGCTCCGATGACTGCGAAGGCCGGATCAAGGACGAGCTCGGTGTCACCATCCGGTGTATTCCCATAGGGGAGCCGCCGGAAGCCGGCCGCTGCATCGGATGCGGCGATCCCAGTGATCGGCGCGTGGTCTTTGCCAAGGCGTATTAGCCGCCCTCGATCGGTTGATATGGCCATGGTCTGCCTCTTGCGGAAAAAAATGTGCCCCCATAACACTTTTTGAAGCGGTGCCGGGGCGGTTCATGAAATGATCCGGATCAACGATATCATCGACCTGGTCGGCGACTACAATCCCGAAGCGGATCTGGACATCATCGATCGGGCATACGTCTACTCGGCCAGGGTTCACCATGGACAGGTGCGCCTGTCAGGAGAGCCCTATCTGACCCACCCCCTGGAGGTGGCGAACATCCTGGCAGAGATGAGGCTCGACGAGGTGAGCATCGCCGCCGGTCTCCTCCATGACGTGGTCGAAGACACCTACGCATCTCCCGAGGAAATCGAAGAGATCTTCGGGCCGGAAGTCCGGCGTATCGTCTCCGGGGTCACCAAGCTCAGCACCCTTCCGTTTTCATCCTCCCAAGCACGGCAGGCGGAAAGCATCCGGAAGATGATTCTGGCCATGGCCGACGACATCCGGGTGATTCTTATCAAGCTGGCCGATCGGCTGCACAACATGCGAACTCTGGATTTTCACCGCACGGATGACAAAAAGAGACGGATCGCCAAGGAAACCCTCGACATCTATGCCGCCATCGCATCGAGGCTCGGCATCTACTGGATGAAAAAGGAGCTGGAAGACATCTCTTTCCGGTACCTGATGCCGGAGGAGTACAACACAATCGCAGGGCTGGTCAGCGCGGGCCGGGAAAAACAAGACCGCTACATCGAAAAGGTTCGGGGCATCATCTCAGCGAAAATGACCGAGGCGGGTATCGGCGGCGAAGTGCTGGGCCGGTACAAACATTTTTACAGCATCCACCAAAAAATGGTCCTGCAGAATCTTCCCTTCGAGGAAGTCTACGACATCATCGCCTTCCGGATCATCGTGGACACCCTCGGCCAATGCTACGAGGCCCTGGGGGTGATTCATTCCCTCTGGAAGCCCATCGCCAAGAAGTTCAAAGACTACATCGCGATGCCAAAGCCGAACATGTATCAAAGTCTGCATACGACGGTGATCGGTCCTTACGGGGAACGGGTGGAGATCCAGATCCGGACCCATGAAATGGATCGGGTGGCCAAGTCCGGCATCGCCGCCCACTGGAGCTACAAGGAAGGCCGCAGACCGGACGATCAGGCGAGCCAGACCTTTGCCTGGATTCAGAACCTTGTGGAAAACCAGGCCAACTTCAGCAACCCGGAAGAGTTTTTAGAAAACGTTCGGATCGATCTTTTCCCCGACGAGGTCTACGTGTTCACCCCCCAGGGCGAGATCAAGAACCTTCCAAAAGGCGCCACCCCCGTCGACTTTGCCTACCTGATCCACACCGAAGTCGGAAACCAGTGCACCGGCGCCAAGGTCAACGGCCGGATGGTTCCGCTGAAGTACGAACTTCAGACCGGAAACATCGTCGAAATCATCACCAGCAAGGGTGCCCATCCCAGCAAGGACTGGCTCAATTTCGTCAAATCCGTCAAGGCCCGGTCCCGGATCCGCCAGTGGGTCAAAAACCAGGAAAAAGAGCGCAGCCTGACCCTCGGCCGGGAAATGTGTGAAAAAGCCTTCCGAAAATACCGTCTGAACTTCAACCAATTGATGAAGACGGACAAAATGGCCGAAGCGGCCAAACACTTCGGGTTTCAGAGCGTCGAGGACCTCATCGCCAATGTCGGCTACGGAAAGATCACCCCGCTACAAGTTATCCGCAGGATCGAGCCCCGGGAGGAATCCGAAGAGCCGCATCAATCGCTTCTCAACAAGCTAATCGGAAAGGTCCGGAAGAAAAAACCGAAGGGCGGGGTGATCGTCCAGGGGATGGACGACATCCTGATCAAGTTCGCCAAGTGTTGTCAGCCCGTTCCGGGGGATCCGATCATCGGATACATTACCCGGGGCTTCGGCGTTACGGTGCACCGCACCAACTGTGTAAACGTGTTGAAAATGTCACCCGAAAGGCAGGTCGACGTCCAGTGGAACGAGGACATCCGGGAGACATACCCGGTAAAGATCCTGGTTCGGTCCTACGATCGGGTGGGACTGCTGGCCGATCTGGCTGCCAATATCAGCAAAAACGAGGCCAACATCCTGAGCGTGAACACCAGAACCCTTGAAAACAAGATCGTGGACAGCCACTTCACCCTTGCCGTGGAAGGAACCGAACACCTGGAAAAAGTGATTACGGCCATTCGAAAGGTGCGGCAGGTGCAGGAAGTCAGAAGAATCGGATAGGATGCGGCGGCAGGAGCCGCCGGGATTCACGTTCGCGTCGTAAACGCACTATGGGTTGCACAATTGCTGTCGCC
>Ga0272443_10004115_pt1 | contig 16266 bp, 10 predicted proteins | sample SSMAcet12_FD_193581 | JGI IMG/M metagenome (GOLD analysis project Ga0272443, IMG submission 193581) | Marine sediment archaeal communities from Little Sippewissett salt marsh, Falmouth, MA, United States - SSM-Acet-12 | ecosystem: Environmental > Aquatic > Marine > Wetlands > Sediment ... | reverse complement strand
GGTGCAGTTTTTACTTGCCTCCGCTCAAAAAAATTATATTTTTCCTCCCAGCTTTTGGCCCTCATAGGGATATTCATCGGCCTCTTAAACCTCATGGGCCACCTGTATGCCATTCCGGCTTTACTTAGCATTGGCGATTATCCCCAGACAGATTTGCTGTCAACCATGCTTTTTATCCTTCTGGTTTTTGGCGGCCTTTTTTCTTCACCGGGAGAACATTTTATGGCAGTTATTTCCAGCCCCCTGATAGGAGGCATTATATCCAGGAAACTTCTTCCCCTGGCAGTAAGCATTCCCGTACTCCTCGGCTGGCTGAGGCTTACTGGAGAAAAAGCGGGCATGTACGGTCCGTCTGCCGGGGTTGCCATAACAGGGCTTTCAAGCATTATTATCTTTACAGCCGTAATATGGGGATTGTCGCGCTTCTTAAACCGCATAGATGAAAAGAGAGAAGAAGCAGAAACCTTCTCCAGGCAGACCAATGATAAACTCGCAAACCTGGTGGAAACGCTCGAAGAGGAAGGGGAAAAAACCAAACTGATAGCAGAGATGAAGGACCTTCTGCAAACATGCTCGAGTATCCACGAAACTTCTCCGGTTATCAAGAAATTTATCGGCCAGATACTCCCTGAATGCGACGGGGCCCTTTTTCTGTACAGTCCTTCCCGCAACGACCTCGAAGCTGTTGTTTACTGGGGAAAGTTAGGGGAAAACTCCGAAGAAATACTCTTCAAGCCCGAAGATTGCTGGGCCTTGCGCAGGGGGCGTCCGTACGAAGCTCTCAACCCTGCAGAAGAGCTTGTATGCCCCCATGTTAAAATTATTCCGACGCCTTTATACTTCTGCTTTCCCCTGACAGCCTACGGAGAAGTGTTCGGGCTTCTCCACCTGCGAGATAAACACCTCCTCCGTTCCGGTACTGAGGGAAAAAGCTTCAGGGACCCTGCCGTAAAAAAAACGGTTGCCTCCATAGCAGAACACCTGGCGCTCTCCCTGGCAAACCTTAAACTGAAGGAAACCTTGAAAAACCAGTCTATAAGGGACCCCCTTACAGGGCTTTTTAACCGCAGGTACATGGAGGAATCCCTCCAGAGAGAGATATTCCGGGCATCAAGGAAAAAAAGCTATATCGGCATAATAATGATTGACATAGACCATTTTAAAAAGTTTAACGATTCTTTCGGACACAGCGCGGGAGACGAGCTGCTTATACAGCTTGGGAAGTTCCTTCAAAACAAAATACGGGCCAGCGACGTTGCATGCCGCTACGGAGGGGAAGAGTTCACGCTCTTCCTCCCTGAATCTTCTCCCGAAGGGCTCTTCAAAAGGGCGGAAGATTTAAGGGTCGGTGCAACAAAGCTTCAAATTTCTTCACAAGGCAAGCTTATTGACAACATAACGGTATCCATGGGCATATCTGTATACCCAAAACACGGCACCGATGCAGAAACCCTTCTTAAGGTGGCGGACAATGCGCTCTACAGGGCAAAAAAAGAGGGGAGAAACAGGGTTGTCGTCGAAGATTAGCTACTCCATCACCAGGATAATAAGGGCCACAGCTTTCCCGCCGGCTTCGAAAAAACCTGTTATTTTTTTTATCTTTTCTCCTGCCTTCAAAAGAACTTCCGGCCCTTTTCCCGTCCAGAGTATTTCTATGTTTTTAAAGTAACAGTTTTTTTGCATGCAGACAGGCAAAGCTTTCCAGGCGGCCTCCTTAAAGGAAAAAGAAAAACAGAGATAAAGCGCCTCCTTCCCGCGGGGTATTGAGTCAAGCTCCCTTTCGGTGTAAACGCGCTTCAAAAAACGCTGCCCCTGCCTTTCAAGGACATCCTTGAACCTTTCTACGTCAATAATATCTATTCCTGTATATATCTCCACCCTTTCTCTGCTCCTTGAAATTTTTCCGGTTTTATTGTATAGTGTATAAGGCAGTTTTGCAAACGTTTTTACCGGTTTTCATAACATATCAAGAAAAGGCACGGATTAAAGATGGTGCAGGAACCTGTGAGTAAAATAGGGTTTATAGGCGATAAAACATCCATAGAATTTTTCAGGCTTTTCGGTGCTGCCATTTTCCCGGCGGCTACCGTAGAGGAGGCCGGCAAAATAATGGAGAGTATAAACTTTGACGACTATGGCATTGTATTTATAACCGAGGAGGTTTTTGACAGAGAACTCTTTTCAAGGTATCTGATGGACAAAAAACTCCTGCCCATTCCCAGCCTCATCTCTGCTACCGGCAAAGGACACTTGATAGTTGACGAACTTATAAGAAAAGCCACGGGAATGAAGGACGGGGACTAAAAGGAAGAAATAAATGGAGAACGGAAAGGTAATAAAGGTAAGCGGACCCCTGGTACAGGCTGAAGGACTGAAAGGTTCGAAGATGTACGATGTTGTCAGGGTAGGAGAAGCAAGGCTCGTGGGGGAGATTATCCGCATGGAAAGCAGCATAGCCTCCATACAGGTATACGAGGAAACCGAAGGGCTCAAGGTCGGCGACCCCGTTTTTGCCACGGGGGCTCCCCTTGTCGTGGAACTCGGACCGGGTTTGCTGCAAAATATATTTGACGGCATACAGAGGCCCCTTTCAAGGCTTGAAGAAAAGGGCGACTTTATCCTGAGGGGCATGGAGCTGCCCGCTCTCGACAGGAATAAAAAGTGGGCGTTCAAACCCTCCGCCGGGAAAGGCGATATGCTGGAAGGAGGAGACCTCCTCGGGAATGTCGAGGAAACCCCCCTGCTTATACATAAAATAATGCTTCCTCCCTTTATGAAAGGGGAGCTAACGGATATCAAAGAAGGCGCCTTTACAGTTGAAGAAGAGATTGGGAAAATAAAAACCGCCCGGGGGGAAGAGCCCCTTTTTCTTATGCACAAGTGGCCGGTACGCCAGAGAAGGCCCGTCAAAAACAAGATAGCTCCCGACGAACCTCTTGTTACAGGACAGAGGGTTATAGATACCTTTTTCCCGGTCATGAAAGGCGGTACGGCCTGCATCCCCGGACCTTTCGGAAGCGGCAAAACCGTTGTCCTTCACCAGATAGCAAAGTGGGCAGACGCGCAGGTTGTCGTATATATAGGATGCGGAGAAAGAGGCAACGAGATGGCAGATGTCCTTATCGAATTCCCCGAGCTGAAAGACCCGTCTTCGGACAGGCCCCTCATGGAAAGAACCGTACTTATCGCCAACACCTCGAACATGCCTGTTGCCGCAAGGGAAGCCTCCATCTATACGGGCATCACCCTGGGAGAGTATTTCAGGGATATGGGGTATTCAGTAGCCCTTATGGCCGATTCAACGAGCAGGTGGGCGGAAGCCCTGAGAGAGATTTCTGGAAGGATGGAAGAGATGCCCGGGGAGGAAGGATACCCTGCATACCTGGGAACAAGCGTTGCCTCCTTTTACGAAAGGGCCGGCAAAGTAGCCTGCCTTGGCAAACAGGAAAAAACAGGCTCCCTCTCGGTTATAGGGGCAGTAAGCCCCCCCGGAGGAGACCTTACGGACCCGGTAGTACAGATGACTCTCAGGGTAGTCAAGGTGTTCTGGGGACTTGACGACAGGCTCGCATACCAGAGGCATTTCCCTGCAATTAACTGGCTGACAAGCTATTCCCTTTATGAAGAAAACATCCGGGAATACCTTGCAAAAGAGATTTCCCCTGATTTCACGGGCAACAAAAAGGAAGCCCTGTCGATACTCGAACAGGAATCCGAATTAAACGAAATAGTACGCCTTGTGGGGATGGAAACACTTTCCCTGCAGGATAAACTGGTCCTTGAAACTGCCCGCTCCATAAGGGAGGATTTCCTCCACCAGAGCGCTTTTGACGAAAGGGACGCATACACCACCATTAAGAAGCAGCACAGGATGCTAAACTCTATCCTTTTGTTCCACCGCCTTGCAAGCAAAGCGGTAGACGGTGGGCAAAAAGTGGAAAACATCATGGAAATGCCGGTACGGGAAAAGATAGTCAAGACAAGGTATCTGCCTCCCGGCAAGACAGAAGAGTTTGACGCGGTAGATAAGGAGATAGAAGATTCTTTCAGCGGAGAGACTGCCTCCTCCGGTAAAAACCGGCAATAGCAGCCTGTCCTGTCGAGATACATCCGTCGTTGGACGGCAACCTGCTGTGGACGAAGACTTCAAAGCCCTCTCCTGTCAAGGCCCGGTATGTTGAATCCAGCATAAACGAATTCTGGAAGACCCCTCCCGAAAGCACTGCTACAGAAATATTCTTTTCCCGTTTTATTCTTTTACATGTTTCTGTAATTATTGCCACCATGCCGATGTGGAACCTGTAAGAAATATATCCCTTCCCCCTGCCTTTTTTTACGTCTTCAGCAACTCCTTTAATCAGGGGCAAAGGGTCTAAAATAAGCATGCCTTCTTTTCCTTCTTTTAATTCTACCTCGTAAGGAGCCGCCCTGCTTTTCCTCAAAACCATTTCAAGTTCCACGGCTGCCTGTGCATCATAGGTTGTCTCCTCGCGAAGTCCTGTGATGGCAGACACCGCGTCAAAGAGGCGTCCCATGCTTGAAACTCGTGGAGAATTCACATTGTTTTTCAGCATGTCGGCAACGAGAGATATTTTCGCTTTTCCTGCCTTCTTTAACAGGGGAATTTCCATATTGAAAATCTCTTCTCCGAAGGCCTGATAAAGATATGCCAGTCCCGTCCTCCATACCTCCTTAACCGCCTTATCCCCTCCGGGCAGAGGGATAAAATCCAGGCAGGCGAGCCTTTCACAGAACTTATAGTCTGCAACCATAAACTCCCCTCCCCGGATATTGCCGTCTTCACCGTATCCTGCCCCGTCAAGCGCCACTCCGATGACTTTCATGTCCGGAAGGCCGTTTTCAATCATGCAGGAAGCGATATGCGCATGGTGGTGCTGAACGCCGACAGCAGGGATGCCCTCTTTAGCTGCAAGTTCCCTGGCAAAACGGGTTGAAAGGTAGTCAGGATGAAGGTCATGGGCGATAAGAGAGGGATTAACTCCGGCTACCTTTTTAAAATGTTCATAGGCAGAGGTGTAAAAATTCAGAGTATCAAGGCCTTCAAGATTGCCTATATGCTGGCTTGTAATAATAGAATCCTCCACCCCCAGGGAAAAGGTGTTTTTTTCATTCGGGCCCGCTGCAAATACCGGAGAATTAAACCTGAAAGGAAACTTGAACGGCTCTGGGACAAAACCCCTTGCCCTGCGTATCAGATGAACCTTATTATCAAAACTTTCTATCCTTGCCACAGAATCGTCGCAGCCGGTTTCTATCTCCCTGTTGCCCGCCAGGAGATACTCCGCTACATCAGCCAGTTTTTCGAAAGCGTCGCCATCCTTGTAAACCAGAGGCTCTCCCCCGATATTGCCGCTTGTTGCGACTATGGCCTTAATCCCCCCGAAATGGAAAAGCAGGTGGTGGACAGGGGAATAGGGCAGGAAAAAACCCAGGTACTTATTGCCCGGAGCAATCTCCACGGGCAGTCCGCAGGAACCTTTCTTTCTCAAAATAACTACCGGAGCCCTCCACGAAACAAGCAAATCCTTTTCAGCCCTGCTCACGGCGCAGTATTGTCGTATACTCTGTATATCTTTTGCCATCAGGGCAAAAGGCTTATCTCCCCTTTTCTTCCTCTCCCGGAGTTTTTTCACAGCTGAAACATTGGCGGCGTCGCATACAAGATGATATCCCCCGATGCCTTTCACCCCCACGATGCAGCCCCTGCATATAAGCCGGGCAGCCCTTTTAATTGCATCCGTCCCGGTGCTTAACCTGTCTTTCCCCTTAAAAAGGCTATACTCGGGCCCGCAGGCAAAACAGCAGTCCGGCTGGGCGTGAAACCTCCTGTCCAGGGGGTTCACGTACTCGCCGTAACAATCCGGACACATCATGAACCTGTACATGGAAGTGTTTTTCCTGTCGTATGGCAATTCTTTTATGATGGTAAACCTGGGTCCGCAATCTGTGCAGTTTATAAACGGAAACAGATGCCTCCTGTCCCCGGGAGAAAAAAGCTCTTTCTGGCAGGCGCTGCAAGTGGCTATATCGGGAGACGCTTCTATCCGGAGGCCATTCTGTGAAAGTTTTTGCTTTTTTGCCCCTGCGAAAACGCGGCTTTTTTCTATCCGGAAACCTGTTTCGTTTTTTGCGGGGACGAAGGAAACCGATAGATGCCTGATTTCGGCCTGCAGGGGAGGGTTATACTTTATAGCGTCCAGAAAATTTTTTATGCCGGCAGAGGTCCCCTCGGCTTCAATATATACCCCGAAAGGCGTATTGACAACAAACCCCGCAAGGCCGCTTTCTACCCCATGCCTGTAAACAGCTGGCCTGAAACCGACCCCCTGAACCCTGCCTTCCACAAAAACGGCTACCCTTTTCCTGTCTTCTCCGCATTCCATCCTTAGATTATACGATACTTGCTCCCATTTGGAAACCTTCCTCCTTGGCTCAGAAATTCCGATGTAAGGAATCAAGGAATCGTTGATACAAAGAGAGAAGGAAAAAGTTGACGTGCGAGTACGCAAGCACAGATGTAAAACAAGGTGAAAAACGGAAGTGTCCGGAAGATTACCCTGCCCGGAGCTGTTTGAGCCAATCCGGAGGCCGTTCCCAGGGCGCAGGATTGGGAGTTTTCCGGGCGGCCGGTTTCACCGTAGCTTTTACCTGTGCCGAAGCCAGAGGCACAGCCTGATTCGGGCACGGCAACTGCTTCCTGTTCTCTCCTTTTCTTTCTGTCGGAATTTTATTTGTTTTAAGGCTGTCACTATAGCAGATTGCTCGCGTTTATCTCGGTTCTGTTATAGAAAGTAATTATCCCTGCCGGGGACTTATCGTTTCCAGGCATTGCCGGGCTTTCCAATCCGCGCTGACGCTTGACAGAAGAAAGAGCAGGGGAGTACAATTTACCGAAGAACGAACCGCAAAAAGGAGCTCTGAAAATGGCAGATTTAGTCTTCATCAACGGAAAGATCTGGACGGTCGATAAAAGCAATCCGCAGGCGGAAGCGCTGGCTGTCTTTGGCGACAGGATTCTGGATGTCGGCGCCAACGGGGAAATAAAAAAACATATAAAAAAAGACACCGAAGTTATTGACCTGGCAGGAAGGCTGGTCTTGCCCGGTTTCATCGATAACCATACACACATGGAAACCGGCGGTATCCAATTGCAGGGCGCAGAGCTGCGAGAGGCGAAAAGCACGGAAGAATTTGCACTCCTTGTCCGGCGCAGGGCAGAGAAAAATCCGGGCAAATGGATTACGCAGGGAAGCTGGGACCACGAAAACTGGGAGGGAGGCCGGCTGCCCTCAAGAAAACTGATTGACAAACATACCCCCGCCAACGGTGTTTTCCTTCCCCGGACTGACGGCCACATGGCCCTGGCCAACAGCTATGCATTGAAATCGGCGGGAGTGACCGAAAATACTCCTGACCCGGCCGGGGGCGAGATTGCAAGAGACTCCGACACTGGCGAACTCACAGGGATACTTAAAGACGCGGCAATGGACCTTGTAAACCGGCATATCCCCCCTTTGACCGAAGAAGAATCTGCCAATGCCATAAAAAAAGCCCTTGCAGAAGCCTCTAAATACGGGATAACCGGCATACAGGATATATCCTCCCCCGGTCTTCTGAGAATATACCAGGTACTTATGGAGAAAGAAGAGCTTACCGCGCGTCTTTACTGCCGTCTGCCCATGGGAGAGACGGGCGACAGGTTGTTGAAACTGGGCATCAGGGCCCGCTTCGGCAACGATATGGTGCGAACAGGGTCCATCAAGGCCTTTGCCGACGGCTCTCTCGGCTCTTCGACGGCCCTCTTTTCCGCCCCGTATGACAGCGCCCCTGAAACATGCGGACTCGCCTCAAAAGAGCTGCTGGAAGGACTGCTGGAAAACCGGGCTATTGAAGCCGACAGGCATGGATTGCAGATTGCAATCCATGCCATAGGGGACAGGGCCAACTCGATTATACTCGACTTGTTTGAAAAAATTGCGGCAGAGAATCCTCCCTGGGACAGGCGCTTCCGGATAGAACATGCCCAGCATCTTCATCCCGGAGATTTTACCCGGTTTGAAAAGCTCGGCGTCATTGCTTCCGTCCAGCCCTGCCATGTAATCGATGACGGCAGATGGATGGAGAAAAGCATAGGCCGCAAAAGATGCGAAACCAGCTATGCATTCAGGACATTTCTCGACAATAATGTCAGGCTCTGTTTCGGGAGCGACTGGCCGGTTGCTTCATTCAACCCTCTTCACGGCATCTATGCTGCAGTTACCCGGCGCACGCTCGACGGGAAAAATCCGGACGGATGGTTTCCTGAACAAAAAATTACCGTGGAAGAAGCTGTTAAATGTTATACCATAAACAACGCATATGCATCCTTCGAAGAGAACTTAAAAGGCTCTATCGCCGCAGGAAAGCTGGCCGACCTGGCAGTCTTGTCCGATGATATTTTTACCATCGCCCCGGAAAGAATCAGGGACGTCCGGGTGGAAATGACCGTCCTGGGAGGAAAGGTTGTTTTCCCTGGATAGATTAAGAAAGCTCTACGGATAATTCTTCGCCGGGGGTAACCTTCTCAAGCGCAGTGCAGTCCGGAAACAACCTGCCGACTACCTCGACATCGCTCGCCGGAACGGGTTTTTCGTCCGTACTCATGGGCGTCGGGCCGAAAAAGAAACAGAGGCACCTCCCCTGCGGCCAGTAAGCTATATCCCCTTTTTCGACTACGCCCACGGGCTTTTCTATCCCCGATTTCACGGGTATCTCGAAGTATATCTCCCTGCCCCAGGTATTCGCCTTTGCCTTAAGAGGCATGGCGCCGCATATTTTTGCGCCCAGCGGGGTCTCAAGCATCTCCCCTTTCACAACCTCTTTCCCAGCCTTAATCGTAATATTCATGGCTATTCTCTCAAAAGATAACGCGCCTGGCGCCGTTTCAAAAGAAATTTTTACGGGGACAGGCTGCTTTTTTTTGATTTACCTTCTCCCCTTATCTTCCAGCGCCGACTTGCTGCGTGTCGTCTGTAAACCCAAAGAAGCTTCCCTTTTTTGAATAAAGCCGAGAGATAGCTCTATAAGCTCTTCTGCTTCATCGGGCGACATTGTGCCGACTGCAACCATATCTTTTTCCCTGATGGTATTCCACACAAAAGCGAGAGCCTGGAAAGGCCTGATGTGGCCGGCCGCCATGGGTTTTATGGCAATAACGGGCTTTTTTGCCCTGCTTATAATTTTTGCCACCCAGTCAACCTCAACCTGCATCAAAAACCCCATGGCGTTATAAATGGAAATGTAGGTTTCGACGTCAAGGCCCGATTCATCCGCAAAAACGATGCTTTCGGGCATGTGGGTACTCAGCCCCGGCACCATGTTCCTTTCCCGTATCATTTTGACAACGCCTTCGAACTGTCTTATCCTTCGCGTACACCTGTCAACCATGGCATCTGTCGTACACTGGTGGGGAAGACATATAGCCGTGCCTGCGGCGGCTTCCCTGTCGAGGATTTTCTCTGCATCGCCGTTGAAAAAACCTTGTTCGGGGGTTTCCCCGTTTACGGGAAGAGCAGGCGTGGATATGATTATTGCCCCTGTGCCTGTCTTATCTTCGGCCTCCCTGATAGCATCCCCGAGGGGATGCTCCTCCGAAGCCCTCCCCATAATTGCGTTTATCCCGTGGCGGAAAAAAACCTCGAGAATAGCAGATATCTTTTCCCTTTTTCTGACGTTTTGCTGGATATAGAGTGCCTTTGCCCGGGTGTAATGGCTGTATCCCAGGAACCAGTTGGTCCCTATTATCATTCTCGGCAGGGAAATACCTCCCACCTTCGTTCTCGGAAATTTGCTTTCCATTTATTCTCACGTAAATATTATTGTTCCCTTGTAAATCCAACCGCACGAAGTCCGGTCCTTCGCAGGATCTTCCACCCTGTCATCCTGAACTCGTTTCAGGATCTCGTTTTTTACTGCCCATGAGATTGCAGCGTCGCTCCGCTCCCCGCAATGACAGGCTTTTAAGGAGATTTCCATTCCCTTGTTTGCCCGCTTTCTGCCGGCGGGCATGAGCGTTTTTTTTAAATCTCGGCAACTATTACCTCGTAAAATTCCAGTTCAGGAAGACAGAATTCAGTTATTCCACCTTTCGCGGAAAATGCAACAAGCTTCTTATCTGCAAGCCGGTAGACCTTTTTCACCGCCCTGTCTGTGTTTAACTTTAACCGTATATTGAAAACAGGAATAAACTCGTTAATAGGCCTCTGCATGTCCCCCGTGCAGTTAATCAGGTGTATAACGTAACGAGAGTGCGCCTTCTGGTAATACGCTTCCACTTCCACTGAAGAAGGCGCTTCCACTTCCAGTATCTTCTCCGAAGAAAGCATATCCACCAAATGGTTTATAATCTTTGAAGGGCTGTCTATCTTGTATTCTCCGTACAAGGCTTCAAAGGTAGTCGGCGAATAAACTACTTGTCCTTTTCCATATTTCCCTATCAGCAACGCAGGAAAATCTGAAATCCCTTCCAGTGGCATATAATATGTTTTCAACGGTTTCATCTGAAAAATAGGAGTAGAAACACCATTTCTTGCTTTTACTTGCAACGAATGGAAAGGGTTTTCTATTAATTGCCCTTTTTCAAAACCGGCAAATCTTTTTTCGGCTGCCATATAGTTGCCAGCGCCTGAAGAGGAAAGAACACCTTCGATTTTTTCTATCCCAAGGAAGCTCTGCCATTGTCTGTCCTGAACAGAGTTGCCTTTCTCGTCATAAAAACCTGTTTCAAAGGAAGCCATGATATTTCCCCCGTTTTTCACGAATTCCTTTATGGTTTCCTTCTGCGTCCCACTCAGGCAGGCGCTGTTGGGCAGAATAAGAGTCTCATACCCTTTCAGTTTGCCCGAAGTCAGGTCTTTATCAAGGATTATGTCAAAAAGCTTATGGTTCTTGATAAGAGACAACATATACCCCAGGTATGAATTCTGAAGCAGCAATTCGTTTATGCCTTTTCTCTTCTGCCAGTCTACAATCAATTCCCCTGTCCCCTGGTCTATAGACAACCCTTCTTCTTTCCCTGTGCCGGTATCTTTGTAAAGTCCTTCAAATTGTGAAACGTAATAGGTAGAGGTTTGGTGGGAAATATGCAGGGCTACCCTGGCTATGGTATCGGTTTTTGAATAGTATTCCTCGTTTTTTTCAATAAAACCAAAAATCTCCGCTACCGGCTCATTAGCTCCCTTATTGTTACCCATAGGGTCAAACAGGGCAATCCACGGGTTTGCCCTGTTTGCTGCTGACTGGGTAAGAGCCAGTTTTATCTCCGCCGGCATGAGCGGAATATAATGCCAGACTCCCATACAATAATGAGTGAAGACAACAGCAGGGTTCTTCCCGGAACTAAGATATTTGGCAACCATTGAAGTATCAAAGGCCGTTCTTGCTGTCTTTGTGTGAAAAAACTGTTCGGAACCACTGAAGTCCTGATGTTTTTCCATCTTTTCTATGTCGCGTGCGTACCTCCACCCTCCTACATGCCACCCGCCGCCGTTTAAGAATATCACACCGTCGGGATTTATCTCTTTAACTATTTTACGTGCACCTCCCAGAAACTCTGCGAGCGAATCTCGTCGGAACTCAACAAAATTTTTCCATAAATCATCCTGCCAGTTTTCTTTTACAGGAATATCCTTGCCATATTTTTTTCTGAACTTATCCCTGCAGTATTGGCAGTAACAACAACCCGCGTATACGACGGGACCGTCAAAAAAAATTCCGTCCACTCCGGTTTTCATTGTTTCTTTAACCAGTCTGAAAACCCAGTCCCTGTAAGGGGAGTTGATACAAAGAGTAGTTCCGCCTCCATAAAGAGGATAAAGTCTGCCGAAAGCTTTGCCATTGCTTAGAAGCTGCTCCCAACCGGGATGCCTGTCGGCAAATTCGTATGAATACCAGTGCGCATTAAGATAAGCAAGAAGTTTAATTCCGTATTTATGGGCGTGGGGCAGATACTCTCTCAGGCAGTCAAAATTTTCAAGCCCGGGATAAGTATCAAATCCTTCCGCCTTGAATGTAGTTAACTGTCCTGCGCCCGGGGCAACTCCCGGGGTTCCCACAATCCATTCACAATTGATGTTCCACTCCTCTTTCTTCATTCTGGCCAGTTTATCAAGGTCGCTATTCTTCAGCGCCTTAATATTCTGCATGTAATCCCACCGCATCATCCTTACAGGCTTTTTATACCATTCGTTCATCTTAACCCCCCTGTGTTGAAAATAGTACTGGCAAAAACAATTTGTAAATATTCACTGAACACCATCGCTCTTATCCGCGCGCTAACCCATGCCAAAGCTTCGGCAAGCGGGCATGTATGTGCACTATGCTCAATTCCACTGGAAACAGACTGCGGGTGTTGTTTTCTTATCCTCTAAGTTAAATTTTCCTTCAACTCTACCACAGCCTCTCTCACTTGTCAATGTGACAAAAAACGGCATTTTCATGCCTGTCTGTGCCTGCCATTTGCGGGCATGTGGGTTTTATCTGTTCTGAAACACTACCTGTATATGTAAAGTATCCTTTGTTCTGTTACTTCTTTTTGCAAGTCAGATAAACCCTCCATCTTCAGGATTTTTCCGTATTCCTCCCTTGCCTGCGAATAATTCTGTTCAGCCCTGTACATCTCCGCAATCTTTTCCTGCGCCGCTATTTTTTGCAGCGGAGTGCTATCTTTCATGCTAAGAACTTTGGCATATTCCGTTCTTGCCTGCCTGTATTTCTGTTCAATGCTGTAGCTGTCTCCTATAAGCGTAAGCGCTTTAACTTTTTCAGACAGAGTTGCATCTTTCATGCCTAAAACCTTCTGGTACTCTGCCACCGTTTTGTTAAAATCCTCCTGTGCAAGATAAATGTCGCCTCTCCCCATATATGCAACAGCTTTTTGATGAGGTATTGCCTTTTCTGACTTCAGCACATCGGCATATTCAGATTTTGCCTCCTCGTACTTCCGTTCAAAAAACAGGGCTTCCGCTTTCCTTATATGCGCCGCCGGCTCGTTTTTACCTATTTTTATTTCTACCTCTTTTAAGAAATTATCATATGAGGACAACTTGATTCTCGGCCAGATTTCCAGGTAAAGAAGATAATAATGTTCCGCTTTTTCTTTATCGCCTTCCTCCCAGTAGCTGTCGCCTGTCAGTCTGAAAGCGTCTGCCCGTGTACCAGGAATGTACGCTGATGCCCAGGTGGGAATACCCTTTTTTGCCCAATCCTCCATGGCAAAAAAAGTTTCCCGCTCTTTGTTGTAATTCCCTTCTTTTCTATATGTTTCCCCGATTTTGATATATGCATTTATCTGGTTTCTGAACATCTTCGAATCCAACTCCAGGATTCTCTCATAAACTTCTCTTGCTTCTTCGTACCGTTCTTCTGCCAGGAAGGTACCGCCAAGAACATCTAATAAAGGAGCTTTGCTGTATATATTGATATCAGGCAGAGACAAGGCTTTATTGTAAAATTCCCGCGCTTTCCCATAGTCTTTTTCCGTCCTGTAAGTGTCTCCCGTCTTCCTGTAAACATCAAACTTATCCACTATGTTTGTTGCCGGCATTGACAGGATAGCCGAATAAATTTTACGAGCTTCAACATAATTGCGGGCAGTAACATAAATATCGCCTATCTTAAATTGGGTGGATACCCTGACTACCGGGACGGTTTCTTCCATCTTAAGTACTGCGCTCAATACCTCTATAGCCTTACTGTAATTCTGTTCTTTTATATAAGTATCGGCTATCTGAATAGTTATATCTACTTTTACATTGTCCGCCGGTTCTTCATCTTTTAATATCTTACCGAATGTCTCTATTGCTTGAGTATAGTTCTTCTCCTTAAGGTAGCTTTCGGCTATTTTAAGCAACGTGTCTATCCGTTCCCTGCCTTCTTCCGTCAACTCCAGACCGACGTTAAAATCCGCACGCGCGCCGGAAAAATCACCCTGAGCCAATTTTTTGTTTCCTTCAATAGAGGCGTCATGAAAATTAAGCCATTTCGTAGTTTTTGTGCGAACCATCTCCACGTCGTCAAAATAGGCTCCCGCATAACTGACCAGTGCCACTATAACTGCATTGACACGCTTTCCCTGGCTTTCCTCAGGTATCCTTGTTTTGATTGTCTGTCTGGTCCATTCAGGCCCGGTTTTCACATTCACCTGTAAAGTACCTGTCCACCTGTCTGTCCCCCGTTCATCCTTGTAATATAGATATAAAGCCACTCCCGCGTTTCTTTTGTCACTGTCTTTTACATACAGGCTTATTTCCACATCATCGCCAGCTGTAACATCTATGCTTTTAGTTTGCATAAAATGGCCTTTAAGGTAGATGCAGTTGCTTCCGCTGTGGGCTATACCGCTGTCAGTAATCAGCCTGTACTCGCCGTTCTTCATTGCGCCGGGGTTAGGCTTCCACCCTTCGGGATATACGAGCGGTTTGTCAAACGTCCAGCCCTGGTCTTGTAAATATTTATATGTCTCCTCTTTCTCTGCTGCACCGAGCTTTTCAAACCCGGGATTGACCAGCTCTGCCTGTGCAATAAATCCAATGGCAAAAATTAGAATTAATAAAGCCGTATTAAAAAACTTTTTCTTGTTCATTTTTTTACCCCTAGCATTTCTCGTTTCCCTCGTTATGTCATGCTGAATTCAGCGACAGTTTAGGCGGAGGTCGAACCTCCACCGGCACATTTCCCTTTCCTTATATGTTTATCCTTTTTCACTATACCCTGTTCTTTTATTTGATAAATTTAAGGATTCCTGCTCTGTCTACCTGCCAGCCTGTTGCCACCCATGCAAACCAGCCGCCCCTCTTTGGAGCGCCCATATTAAATCTTAAAGAATCCGGAATTTGATAAATATTCAACGCAGCAAGCGGTATCTTCCACTCTGCCGTCCAGTGATAGTCTTCTTCGTTCAGCATAACCGTTTTGTATTCAATAGATTTATTGAGATGTTCCACAATTTGTCGTGGCATTCTGAAAATATTCTTAACCTCAAAACGCCCGTTGGAATGGCCCCAGAATATATATACCGGTCCTGTGTCTATCATTCGTTGCCACCACCATGTGCTTTCATCGTGTATCCCCTCTATGGAGATTTCATTGAGAACCAGTTCAAGTTTCTTTTCACGTGCGTTCATATCCGGTTTAAAGGGATTGGGCGTATTCTCCACGGCGATATAAAGGTATTCATTGTCATAAACCATCCAGGCATAACTCCTGTCACCCAGTTTATCTTCACTGGCATCATTGACAATCTTTTCTATTATCATCGCCTTGCTTTTGTCCAATCCTGCCCATTCTTCTTTCTCAAGCCTGCCGTCGAGCTTGATAGGAGCAACCCTGCGTTTTACCTCGTAAATGACCGGCTTACCGGTAAAAGGAGGCGGGGCCAAGCGGACGAGAGAAGCAGACAGTCTTTCCTCTTTTTCAGCCTTCCAATACTTGCCTGCCACAGAACGCTCCACCGGCCAGCTGGCACGCAACGCATCTTCATATAAACCGATTTCGGCAAACGGTACAGGTTCACTGCCCGTGATACCGTAAACAGGCGAACCGGCCCTTATACGGAAATCCCGATTGTCAGGGTTCACAAACAACGGGTCATAGCCGTCAATATTATTTCTGAGAACATAGCTTTCATAAACCTCTTTGGCTGTCTGAAAGAGTTCATGTTCCTGTAAAAACTCTCCCCCGATGCTGATATTACGTTCTATAACAACATTTTTGGGCCAACTGACATGTTCATGTTTTAAGATATCCCGCAACAATGGAAACCGGCTTGCCCACGGCGGTTGCCTGTATTTGAGGGGAAAAAGGGTATAATCTTCCCATTGTTTTCTGCTGAATGGGTCCATTAATACACTCCTGCCTATGGAAAGAATACTGAGCCGGTTATCCACAAATATATTATTTTCCACCCTGCTGTCAGGAGCATGCTGCTCTACACCCACGCCTGCACAGTGATATAGAACATTACCTGTTATGGTCACGCCGCCGCACAACCCATCCTGATATATAGTAAATAAGACGTGCTCGGGAACGGATGAATACTGGTGGCTGATATGATGCACAAAATTATACCGTACTAAATTACCCCTGTTTACAAGAAACGGTCCTTCGGTATATATCGCTCCCGCGTCTCTCATTTCATGCACGGCATCGTATATTTCGTTATATTCTATTATATTGTTGACACCATGGAAATAAATTGCCATAAAAGGT